>Ga0115564_10000311_pt1 | contig 48964 bp, 51 predicted proteins | sample COGITO_mtgs_1105_7_FD_88680 | JGI IMG/M metagenome (GOLD analysis project Ga0115564, IMG submission 88680) | Pelagic marine microbial communities from North Sea - COGITO_mtgs_110523 | ecosystem: Environmental > Aquatic > Marine > Epipelagic | place: Germany:Helgoland, sampling site Kabeltonne...
CCTCAAGCTCAGCTATATGTCCATCGGCATTCGCAATGGCAAAAAGAAAGTGTAAAATCTGGAGGCGGGTTTCATATGGAGCTCTTTGAGCAAACAAACGAGTTATCTCATTTAAGTTTTGCTGCTCTTTTTTAATCTCTGTATTGAATTTTGCGAAGATTGAAGAAGCATAGGCCTCTCCATAATTACTGATAAAATAATTCCGTACAAAGCGCAACTCCCTTTCATCTACCTTCCCATCTGCCTTTATTACAATGGCTGCAAGAGAGAGTAAATTCAGCTGTACTTGGTCGGCTTGCATTCGCTGGGATTGAACACTAGCAAAAGGGTTGCGTCTTTCTTGACGAAAAAGCTGCTCTAAAACACTCCCAATAAAATAGCCTAAGATTGCACCGCCAAAGCGAAAATAAGTATATCCTAATATGGCCGTTATCCACTTTATCATTCTCTTGATCTTTCTAAGAACAAAGATAACTTTAACTTTAAAATGAGGACAACTACAATGTCAAAATGAGAAAACTCTTTATCTTTGCCTAAGCAAAAAAAAACAATTATGTATCCAGCTGAATTAGTACAACCTATGCGCGACGAGTTAACCGCAGTAGGTTTTAAACAAGTAAATGAAGTAGAGACGATTGAAGCGGCTATCAATGCAGAGGGTACCACCTTAGTTGTCGTAAATTCTGTTTGTGGCTGTGCCGCAGCTAATGCAAGACCTGGGGTTAGATTTTCACTAGATAACGAAAAAGTCCCTAGTTCCTTAGTAACTGTTTTTGCAGGAGTAGATCGAGAAGCAACAGATGCAGCTCGTTCTATGATGGTGCCTTTTCCTCCTTCTTCTCCTTCAATGGCATTGTTTAAAGACGGAGAATTAGTGCATATGTTAGAACGTCACCATATCGAAGGTCGTCCTGCAGATATGATTGCTGCTAACTTAAGACAAGCTTACGACGAGCACTGCTAAACCAATCTAAAGGTGGATGTTAAAGCTCCTCGCTTATCCCTTATCTTTTCTCTATTACTGCTTTTTTAGTAGTTGTCTCTTGTTTTTCCATCCTATTCAAGTCTTTTGTTTGCGATGGATAAATATCAATGCTCAAAAAAAAGCAATAGATGTTTTGAACTTTCTTCTTTTAAGATGCCTCAATCTTTTAGGGACAAGAATCGACTTTAAAACATCAGATTCTCTCCCACAAGAAGGAACTTTGATCTTTGCAGCAAATCATCAAAGTACTTATGATATCCCGCCCCTTATTTGGTATTTGAGAAAACATCATCCTAAGTTTGTCGCCAAAAAAGAATTGGGAGAAGGGCTACCCAGTATTTCTTATCATCTGCGCAATGGCGGCAATGTTTTAATTGACCGAAAAGCACCTTTGGCTTCGTTAGAAGCCATTGCTAGTTTTGCAGAAAATGTACAACAAAACAACTGGTCAGTGGTGATCTTCCCCGAAGGGACAAGAACCCGTAATGGGCAACCTAAAAAATTTCAACGAGCAGGTTTGCGCACGTTACTTAACAACATTAAAGACCCTGTTTTAGTTCCTATTAGCATTAACAACTCTTGGAAATTAGCCCAGTGGAAATACTTCCCCATGCCATTAGGAGTACGTTTAGAGATAAAGGTTCAAAAAGCTATTTTACCTCAAGAAATGGAAATGGAAAAAGCGATTGATTTGTTAGAAAATGCCGTAAAAATAGGGGTTAAAAGTTAGCCTTTCGCTTTTCTAAAAAGGCTTGTGTTCCTTCTTTAAATTCTGGATGGCCAAAGCATTGGCCAAAGGCTTTAATCTCTTGTTCAAAACCGTCTGCGCCTTCTTGATAACCCGCATCAATCGCAGCCAATGCATGTCCCAAAGCATTAGAAGAATTCTGCATGATTTTATCGGCTAATATTGCCGCGCTCGCTAAAAGTTCTTCTTGAGCAACCACCTGGGTAACAAGACCAACTTGCAAGGCTTCTTCTGCCCCCATCATTCTACAGGTCAAAATCAAATCTGTTGCTCTACCACGGCCAATGAGTTGCGCCAAACGTTGGGTTCCCCCATAGCCTGGAATTACACCCAAAGAAGTTTCAGGTAGGCCCATACGGGCATTTTTTGAAGCAATTCTAATATGGCAGGACAAGGCCAATTCGAGTCCTCCGCCTAATGCAAAACCATTGATGGCTGCAATCACTGGCTTAGAAGATTGTGCAATTAAATCAAAAACCTTCTCTTGTCCTTTACGCGACAATGCTTCACCTTGCTGGGCGTCAAACAGAGCAAATTCTGCTATATCTGCTCCCGCAACAAAAGCTTTTTCACCGCTTCCCGTTAAGACAATTACACGAATTTCACTGTCCTGTGCTAGGCCTTGAAATAAATGATGAAGCTCTTCTAATAGTGCAGCATTCAAGGCGTTTAATTTTTTAGGTCGATGTAAACTTACCCATGCAATTTTATCTTGTTTTTCAACTAAAAGGTGCTCAAATGTCATCATTGATTTATCGGTTTAATTCTATATAAAAAGTGGTTCCTTTTTCAAAAGACGAGTTAAAATCTATGGTCCCGTTAAGAGAAGAAATGATATTTTTTACAATGGCTAAACCCAGTCCCATCCCTCCAGTTTTAGTGGTGAACTTGGGCTCAAATACCCTAGGGATATCATCTGGCGAAATCCCTGTGCCATTATCTTTAATCTGAACCTTTAGTTTTTGTTTAGTCGCTCTTAAGGTAACTTCAATCGCAGGAGACTTTCCTTGAGGGACAGCCTGAATCGCGTTCTGTATTAAGTTGGTCATTACCCTAATCCATTGGGTTCTATCGATTGGCCAAACAACTGCTTTTGATGGGAAATTTAATTTGATTTTTGCATTGTCAAAAATCTCTGTGGCAAGACGTGTAATTTCTGTAATGTCCTCTTCTAGGATATTAGGTTGTGGAAGGGTGGCAAAATCAGAGAAAGCACTAGCTACCCTACTCATGGTATCGATTTGCTCAATCAAGGTTTTAGAGAAATCGTTAAGTTTATCCAAACCGTTTTCTGCTGAAGGATCAAACCGTTGCTGAAAGCTTTGAATGGTCAATCGCATAGGGGTTAACGGGTTTTTAATCTCATGGGCTACCTGTTTGGCCATTTCTTGCCAGGCTTGCTCCCGTTCACTTTTTGCTAATTTTTCTGCACTCGCTTCTAAGGCATCTAACATGCTGTTAAAAGAGGTCACTAAACTGTCTATCTCTTTACTGGCATTATCTAGTGTAACCCTTTTATTGCCTTTTAAGAGACCTATTTTATCGATTTTATTTCGAAGGTTTTCTATCGGTCGTGTGATAAATCCTGACAATAAAAAGGCAAAAGAAAAAGTAATAATCGTCATTAATAAAGAGATCTGGTATACCCGAGTTAAAAAGGTATTTAACTCTGTCGTGCTAAAAGATACATCTTCAAAATAAGGAAAATATAAAATCACATAAGGCTGCCCATTGTCATCTGACAAGACACTGTAGGAGGATTGAAATTTTCCTTTTTCAGCTTGATTTTGTTGTAATAACCGAAGGCTTTGGTCTTCGAATAATTGCGCAACCACTTCTTGGGACAAGCGATAATTTTCATCCTCTTCACCCATTTCTGCATAAGAGTAAAAAAGGGGTAAACCCTCTAGGGTAAAAAGTGCGTATTGTACTTTGTGAATGGCTGCAATAGAAGTGAATTCTTGCTGATAATTCGCCTTTTTTTGTTGAATTTCTTGAAAAGCAGTGTCGCGCTGCATCAAATAATTTAAGTGGGTTTTTACCTGAGTTTCTTTTCGGAAGAGTCGCCTTAAATTATAATCTTCGCTTTGAGAATTGTATTGTAAATAGGAAGCAAAAAGAATCAACAAAAGAGAGAAAATCGTCAAGACAATCATGGAGAAAAATATCCTCGATCTTAATGAAATTTTTCTTCCTTTCATAACTTTAATCCTTGCGAACTTTTTGATACAGCTTGATTCCTAGCATCAATAAAACAGCTAATCCTATCAGAGATAATACTCCAAAAATCCAATGAAAACTGCTCTTTAAAATCACCAAAAAGACAATGGCAAAAAGCAATAAGGTTGCCCCTTCATTCCACACCCGCATAAACAGAGATGAATATTGTATGTCGTCCTTTTGAAAAGCTTTAAAGATGCGATGGGTCTTGAGATGATATAGAAATAGCAAACCCACAAAAAATAACTTAATTAACATCCAATCTTGTGTTAACCAAGACGGAATGATATAGAGTAAAAGCAGCGCAAAAATTGTCGCTAACACCGCCGAAGGCCACGAGATGATATACCATAAACGCCTTGCCATCAATTTGAGTTGTTCGGCAAGAATTTCTCGATCTGGACTTCCTTTTTCCATCGCCTCAATGTGATAAATAAATAAACGAGGCATATAAAACAAGCCGGCAAACCAAGTAATCACAAAGATTAAATGCAAAGATTTGATGTAATTGTAATAGGCGTCCACCTTGATATAAGATTAATTGTTCTGCTAAAAATACAAAAAGAAGAGAGCAAACGCTCTAGCTGGAAGCGATATATTTTCTCAGCTCTCGCTGTAAGAAGATGGCGGTAACCACCGTCGCGACCGCTTCTGCAATAGGAAAAGAGATCCACACCCCAAAAGAACCATAATAACGCGGCAAGATCAACAGCAACGGAATAAAGAAAAAACCCTGTCTCGTCAAGGTCAATAATAAGGCAGGGATTGCTTTCCCAATCGCTTGAAAATAAGCCGAACCAATCAACTGAATCCCAATAATGGGTGTACTTAAAAAGACCCAAGTCAAAACATTTGCTGTTGTTGAAACTACTTCGGGTTCATTTGTAAACACCGCTGCAATATGATCGGCAAAAAAGACAATCATTACAAAAACCAACGTGGCTAATATCGTCGCATAAAGAATGGCTTTCTTGATGACTTCTACCACCCGCTCTTTTTTGTTTGCGCCATAATTAAAGCCTGCAATAGGAACAAAACCTTGTGTGATTCCCAGGATAGGGAAAAGAGCAAACATTAACATGCGGCTAATAATAGCATAAACGGCGACTAAATTCTCTCCTTCTAAGGTGAATAAAATATTATTCACTAAGAGGACAGTAACACTCACCACGGCTTGTCTTGCGAGGGTAACAAAGCCCAGTCCTCCCATCTCTTTGACAATTTTTAAATCGAGTAATAAATCATTCCAGCCTAAACTTAAATCTGATTTTTTAGATATAAAAAAATAGAGGATATAAGCTCCACAAATGGCATAAGACAAGGTGGTTGCCCAGGCGGCACCTTCCATCCCCCAGCCCATTTGATAGATAAAAACATAGTCTAAGATCAAGTTAGATATTGAAGGCAACACCATGGCGTACATGGCATTCTTTGGCTTGCCTTCTGCTCGTATGGTATTATTTCCCATCATACAGAAACCTAGAATGGGCACTCCAATCAACACAATGATATAATAAATTCTAGCTAAGGGATAAAGTGCCCCCTTTCCACCAAATAGTGGAATGATTTGTTCTAAAAACACCAAACCCATGATCATAAAACTTAGGGTAAAGAGAAAGGTTAGGGTCAACTGATTCCCAAATACTTTGTTCGCCCTAGCCTTTTCATTACTCCCTAAAGCACGAGAAATAATAGAACCTCCACCCATTCCAATGGACATTCCCAAAGCGGCAATAAAAAAAGAAACTGGAAGAACAACATTGATGGCTGCAATAGCATTAGCACCGATCCACTGTCCCACAAAAATGGTGTCAATTAAAATATTGAGTGACATCACTAGAATGCCAATGGAAGCTGGAACCGCTTGCCGTATCAATAGTTTGCCAATGGGGTCTGTCCCCATTTGTGTCGAGCGATCTGCCATTAGGCTTTTACCGGTGAAAGAGCCCATTCATCGACCCAGCGACTCATTACATTAATCCACTCTTCGCGATCATTAATGCAGGGAACTACTTCTAGGTGTTCTCCTCCATTATCTTCAAAATCTTCGGCAGCTTCCATCCCTATTTCTTCAAGGGTTTCTAGACAATCAGAAACAAAGGCTGGGGTAACCACAGCCATTTTTTTAGTGCCCCTTTTGGCGAAAGCCTCAATGGTTTTATCGGTATAAGGTTGCAGCCATGGATCAAGTCCCAGGCGCGATTGAAAAGAAGTGGAATAGGTCCCTTCTTTTAATTCTAAATATTCGGCGACTTGTTTTGTGGTTTCATAGCATTGATGACTGTAGCAAAATTCATGTGCTGGAGAGTCGGTTTGACAACATTTTCCGTCCATTTTACAGTGCGACTTTGTGATGTCTGACTTGCGAATATGGCGTTTTGGCACCCCGTGATATGAAAACAGTAAATGCTCCCATTCTTTGTCTTTTAAATAGTCTTGAATCGAATTTGATAAGACTCTAACATAATCTGGATGCTTGTAAAAGGGCGGCAAAGCAGTAAAGCTCATTTGCGGGAAATGCTGTTGACGCAATTCTTCTGCCAAAACTAAAATGGTCTCTGTCGTCGCCATAGCAAACTGGGGGTAGAGGGGTATAATAAGTGTCTCTGTCACCCCTTTATCGGATAAGGCTTGAAGCCCAGTTTTAATGGAAGGTTTCCCATAGCGCATCGCCAATTCTATAGGCACACTAGTCTTGTCTTGCACTTTCGCTTGAAGTCGTTCTGATAAAACGATTAAGGGAGATCCTTCTTCCCACCATATTTTTTTATAGGCTTTAGCCGATTTCTTTGGACGAGTATTTAAGATAATCCCCTTCACCAATAGGGTGCGGAATAGTTTAGGCAAATCAATTACCCTTTCATCCATTAAAAACTCTCCTAAATAGGTTTTTACATCTGGTGGATTTGGGCTGTCTGGCGACCCTAAATTGACCAATAAGACTCCTTTCATATGCTTTTTCTTTTCTTTTTTGGTGGATCGCTCCGCCAGCATTTTTTTTACGAAGATAAGGATAGTAGGTATTTTTTTGGAGTGGTGCCATATTTCTTTTTAAAGGCAGCGATAAAATGACTTGCAGTTGAGTAGCCTATTTTTAAGCCTACCTCATTTACATTGTATTTCCCCGATTCAAGCATTCGTCTTGCCTCTTCCATTTTATGCGACAATAAATAGCCATAAACCGTATCGCCATAGAGCTGTTTAAAGCCTTCTTTTAACTTGCTTAAACTTAGCTCGATCTCCTCAGACAATTCTTGTAAAGAGGGGGGTTCTGCCATGTGGGTTAAAATTATTTCTTTAGCTTGCCTAATCTTGCGCACATTTTCCTCGTCGACTAAAAATGGACATTGTTCACTGTTCGCATCCTCGCTCTTATTAAAATAAAGACTTAACAATTCATACACCTTCCCTTTGAGGTAAAGGGCCTGCATAGAGGGGTGAACATTTGCACTTAAAATTTGACTCAACACCACCGCCATACTGGGGGTAATAATTGAAGTATCATAGTACTTTTTAGTTAAATTATCTGGACTCAAAAAGTGGATATGGTCAGCGTCTTGAGAAAACAAACTGTGAAACTTTTTGATAGAAATAACTACACTCACCAGCCATGCATTAGGAGCTAACTTTAAATCCATGGGTAAATCTCGCTGGGGGTTAAACAACAAGATGTTGTTTTCTTCTTCTACCGGAAAGCTGTAATTCCCATCGTTAAAAAGAAAATCACCGCGGCCTTTTGTACAGAAATGAAACTGAATAAAACTGCTACTCATCTCTCGAGTTTCACGAATAACCGCTGCACTATCATTTTGAAAACGCATCACAAAAAAGCCTTCTTCAATCTGGGTTAGCTTTGCTAAACTTTTATCGTTATTTTTATCCATCGAAAAGGAGATTTACTTATTTAGAATAGTTCTTAATAGGTTAGGTTGAGCCTTCTTAAACACTTGTTTTTGTTGAATTTAGTCAAAAATAATCGCTTTGCGTTACTTTCTCTACTTTTAGCGTTACTTTTTTTCTCTGGCGTCCTTTATTTTTGTATCGGATTTAGATTTGATACATGAAGGTAGATTCTACTACACACCATTTTTATACCATTGGCATAAGCTATAAAACTGCTAACCTTAATACAAGGGGGAAGTTTAGCTTGAGCAATGAGCAATGTTTAAGCCTTCTCAAGGAAGCCAAAGAAAAAGGCATCAAAGAAATCTTGATCAACACCACTTGCAATAGGACAGAAATCTATGCCTATGCAGAACATCCTTATCAAATCATCAAATTACTTTGTGCCCATTCTGGGGGGGAGTTAAGTGTTTTTGAACAACTAGGATTTATTTTAAAGAACGAAGAAGCCATTCATCACATCTTTAAAGTAGGAACAGGATTAGACTCGCAAATTTTAGGGGATTTTGAAATCATCGGTCAACTAAAGCAAGGCTTTTATCGTTCTAAAAAATTAGGCCTAGTCAATGGCTTTTCAGAACGCCTAGTCAATGTGGTTATTCAAGCGAGTAAACGCATCAAAACAGAAACTAAAATTTCGACTGGAGCGACATCTGTCGCTTTTGCTTCGGTGCAATATATCATTCAGAATATTGAGGCAGTTTCAGACAAGAACATTTTGCTGTTTGGCACCGGTAAAATAGGGAGAAATACTTGTGAGAATCTCATCAAACATACCGAAAATGATCATATTGTTTTGATCAACCGCACCCACGAAAAGGCAAAAAATATCGCAGGAAAATTCAATGTCCTGGTCAAAGAATACGGCGAATTACCCACAGAAATTCGCAAAGCAGATGTAATGATTGTCGCCACTGGCGCACAGCTTCCCACGGTGGCGAAAGATATTATACATACCGAGAAACCGCTGTTAATTTTGGATTTATCCATCCCCAGCAATGTGCATGAAAATGTAAAAAACTTAGAGCATGTAAAAGTGGTCAACCTTGATACCCTCTCGCAGATTACCAACAAAACACTAGAAGAGCGCAAAAAGCATTTGCCCCATGCAGAAGAAATTCTTCGTGAAATTGAGGCAGAGTTTTCACAGTGGTTACACGACCGTCAATATGCCCCTACATTACGCGCTTTAAAAGCAAAACTAACGGCACAACAAACTGACGAAATTAAAGCCCGAGAACGCAAACAAAACCTGCCAGAAGAAGCAACCCTAGTATCGGATCAAATGATCCAGAAAATCACAGGACAACTCGCTAATTTCCTAAAAGAAAACCCCACTAAAGCCAGTGACGCTTTAAATATTTTTAAAGACGTTTTTCAATTAGACCCCTCGCACCATGAATAGGGTTATGCGCATAGGCACACGCGATAGCGCATTGGCCCTTTGGCAAGCAAACACCCTGCAAGAACGTTTGTTAGAATTAGGCATCACTGCAGAACTAGTTCCCATAAAAAGTCAGGGAGATCTCAATTTAAACCAACCCCTCTATGCGATGGGAATCACAGGGATTTTCACAAAATCCCTGGACATTGCACTGCTCAATAAAGACATCGATATCGCCATCCACAGCATGAAAGATGTCCCTACTCAATTGCCCAAAGGGATTGTTCAAGCCGCTGTTTTAGAAAGAGGCCCAGTGGGAGATATCATGGTGTGGAAAAATAACATGGCTAAAGCCAAAGAGACAAAGACCATCGCAACCGGCAGTCTTAGAAGAAAGGCACAATGGATGGCGGGAAACCCCCAAGACAAGATTGTTCCCTTAAGAGGAAACATTCAAACCCGCCTTAAAAAACTGCAAGAAGAAAATTGGGATGGCGCTATTTTTGCCGAAGCCGCCCTGCATCGACTAAATATTAAAGACGAAATCGTTGAGCCACTTAACCATCTGTTACCCGCTCCAGCACAAGGGGCTTTAATGGTGGTATGTCGGTTAGAAAACGAAGATATCGCTCAGCAACTCACTTTACTCAATGACCGTGAAGCAGAGATTTGCACTCAGGTCGAACGCGATTTTTTAAGCACTCTAGAGGGAGGCTGTACCGCCCCCATAGGAGCATATGCTTATTGCGAAAAAGATACCGTCCATTTTAAGGGAGGACTATATTCTTTAGAAAGAAGCAGTTCGCAAGAAATTAAAAAGAGTTTCCCTAAAAAAGAGACAGATAAAATGGGGGCGATACTCGCCAAAGCATTACTCCAACAAGGGGGAGACATATTGATGAAAGAATTCAAAAAAGGGCATGCATAACATTAGACTTTTATCGACTAAATGTTTGCCTATTGATCAGCAAAATAGATTGATCCAAACTGGGGTGAGTTATAGCTGTTGGGACTTTATATCAACTACTGCAAAAGATTTTGACGCTAACATAGACAATAAATCGCTCATCTTTAGCTCTCAAAATGCGGTTAAAGCTGTCTTTAATCAATTCCGCGATAGCGCAAATAATTGCTATTGTGTGGGAGAAAAAACCCAAAAGATTTTAGAAGAAAATGGTCAAAAAGTGGTCAAAATGGCTCAAAATTCGTCCATTTTAGTTGATTTTATCCTAAAAAACGCTAAAAACGAGTCATTTTTGTTTTTTACCGGAAACCGCAGAATGCCCATAATCGAAACGGCATTTGCCCAAGAAAAAAGACCGCTAGAAGTTGTCGAGACTTATACAACTATCGAACAACCGAAAGCCATAGGGAATTATGACGCTGTCCTTTTTTACAGCCCTTCTGGCGTCGAAAGCTATTTACAAAACAACAGCCTTGCGCAAGTCACCAGTTTTGCCTTAGGCGAAACAACCGCGCAAAGCCTTCAACTACATACCGATAACATTATCACAGCGAGCCAGCCCACCATTGAGCATTTAATTGCCGCTGTTAGAAAATACACCACAACACTAGCATGATACAAAACGATTTATTTTTACGCGCTTTAAAAGGAGAAACGGTTGAACGACCGCCCGTATGGATGATGCGTCAAGCAGGAAGATACCTTCCAGATTTCATGAAGCTCAAAGCAAAATATGACTTCTTTACCCGCTGTCAAACCCCAGAACTAGCGACAGAAATCACCATCATGCCCATTGATCAAATCGGGACAGATGCCGCTATTCTCTTTAGTGATATTTTAGTAGTGCTTCAAGCCATGAATATCGAAGTAGAAATGAAACCAGAAGTGGGGCCATGGATCCCTACACCCATTCGTTCAGAAAAAGAACTCAATGAAGTAATTGTCCCCGATGCTGAAGTCGCTTTAGACTATGTAATCGATGCGGTTAAAATGACCAAACAAGCCTTGAACAAGCGCGTTCCTTTAATCGGTTTTGCGGGGTCACCCTGGACATTGTTGTGTTATGCCGTTCAAGGGCAAGGCTCAAAAAACTTTGACATAGCAAAAGCCTTTTGCTTTAGTCAACCCGAACTAGCCCACCGCTTATTACAAATGATTACAGATACCACCATCGATTATCTTAAAGCAAAAGTAGCTGCGGGAGTAGATGCCGTTCAACTCTTTGATTCCTGGGGAGGATTACTTTCTCCAGACGATTACAATATCTTCTCTTGGCCTTATATCCAGCAAATCGTTACGGCTTTAAAAGACGATATCCCCGTGATTGTCTTTGGGAAAGGCTGTTGGTTTGCCCTACACGATATGGCAAAATCAGGTGCTTCAGCACTAGGCGTTGATTGGACCTGTTCTGCTCGCAATGCGCGTTACCTCTCTGGAGGTCAAATTACCTTACAAGGAAATTTTGACCCATCGCGTTTGCTCTCTCCTATCCCCACCATTAAAAGCGAAGTCAAGAAAATGATTGACGGCTTTGGAAAAGATCGCTATATCGTAAACCTAGGTCATGGAATTTTACCCAATATCCCCGTTGATCACGCCCAGGCTTTTGTCGATGCAGTAAAAGAATATAAAGTTTAAATCATGCGCACCCAATTTTACAAGTACATCTGTGACCTACAAGACACCATTACTGCTGCCATTGAAAAAGTAGATGGCCAAGCCAGCTTTCAAGAAGACCTTTGGGATCGTCCAGAAGGTGGCGGTGGCCGCACTCGAGTAATTGAAAACGGTGCTGTTTTTGAAAAAGGAGGCGTCAATATTTCTGGGGTTCATGGGACCTTACCCGCTACCATGCAAACGCATTTTAATGTCAGTGAGGCTTCTTTTTATGCCTGTGGCTTAAGTCTAGTTCTCCACCCTAAAAATCCTTTGGCTCCCACAGTTCATGCTAACTGGCGTTATTTTGAATTGTATGATGCAAATGGAGAAATCGCCGATCAATGGTTTGGCGGAGGCCTTGATTTAACCCCCTATTATCTTTTTGAAGAAGATGCCATACACTTTCATCAAACGTGTAAAGATGCATGCGATCGACATGATCCTTCTTTCTATGCAACCTATAAAAAACGCTGTGACGAATATTTCTGGAACGCCCATCGAGACGAAGCCCGTGGTTTAGGAGGGCTGTTTTTTGACTACCTAAAACCACAACAAAAAAGCATGGAAGAATGGTATACTTTTGTGACAGACGTGGCCAATCATTTTCTCACCGCCTATGTTCCCATTATTGAAAGAAGAAAAGACCTTCCCTATACAGAAGCGCAACGCAACTGGCAAGAAATTCGACGTGGACGCTATGTAGAGTTCAATCTTGTTCACGATAAAGGAACCTTGTTTGGCCTAAAGACAAATGGCCGTATTGAAAGTATTTTGATGAGCCTGCCCCCACAGGTACAATGGAAATACAATCATGATCCCGAAGCAAATTCTCCAGAAGAAGAGCTCATCAAAGTATTGAAACAGCCTAAAAATTGGGTCGAACTAAAATAGATTCTTTATCTTGATTAAAAGTACAAAGAGATGAGCACCTTATCTATATTAATTGTCTTACCGCTCTTGATCATTTTTTCCTATGTGTTTGATATTATCGCACGGAAAACAAAATTTCCGGCAGTCATTCTATTGATGTTTACCGGGATCAGCGTTCGATTAGCCACGACCATTTACGGCATAGATAATTTTGGTTTTTTAGATGGGCTTATTCCTGTTTTAGGCACCATTGGTTTAATTCTGATTGTTTTAGAAGGAGCCCTTGAACTCAATATTACAGTAGATAAACTAGCCGTAATTATCAAAGGATTTCTCGCCGCTGGGCTTATTTTAATTCTTAATGTTATCGTGATTAGTCTGGCTTTTGAACACCTCTTAGGCATGTCTCATCAAGCAGCGATAATTTATGCGACACCTCTTTCGATTATTAGTAGTGCGGTAGCCATTCCCTCTAGTGCAGGATTGAGACAACAAGAAAAAGAGTTTGTGGTTTATGAGTCCACCTTTTCAGACATATTAGGGATCATGTTATTTAATTATGCAATTCGGCAGTTTGAAACCAATCAATCTTTAGTTAGTCCAGAATCCCTTATCGCTTTAGGTCTTCAAATACTAGGGGTCATTATAGTCTCTTTGTTCATCACTTTTTGTCTGTTTCAATTGCTACAAAAAATTGAACATCACGTAAAGTTCTTCCTCATTTTAGCCCTACTGATCTTAGTCTACGCCTTTGGGAAATTCTTTCATCTTCCTGCCTTAGTTACCATTTTTATCTTTGGCTTATTTTTAAGCAATGTAAAGGCCTTATTGCCAGGGTTTTTAAAAAGGCGCCTTGACTTAGAAGAAACCGAAAAAGGCTTACACGAGTTTCATATTTTAACCGCTGAATCCACTTTTTTAGTCAAAACCTTTTTCTTTCTTTTCTTTGGATTCTCCATTAAAATAACAGACTTTACTTCAATAGAACCCTTTGTTTATGGCTTGGTTATTTTTGGGGTCATGTGGGCATTGCGCTATGCCTATTTTACAATAACTACCTTTAAGTTAAGTCCTTCCCCTTTAGTGTTTATTTCACCTCGTGGCTTGATTAGTATCCTTTTATTTCTTCAAATTGCAGAAGTTGAATTTTTAGGCGAAGCCAAAGTATTGATCGACGAAAAAGTTCTTTTAGTCGTCATTCTTGTCTCGATGCTCGTCATGACAAGAGGTACCATGAAAAAAGAAACCACACTCCCTGAAGAAATTATACTTCCCGAAGTGCAAGATACACTCCCGCCAGATCAAACAACAGCGCTTCCCCCAGAAGAAAACAATCAAGATAACATCCTGCCTACAGAAGAAGAAACCCTATAAAGAAATGTATCCGTTAAAACGCAATAGAAGATTAAGAACCAGTGCTGCTGTTAGAAGCCTTGTACGCGAACAAAACCTTAGTATAGACGATTTTATTGTCCCCCTATTTGTAGTCGAGGGAAGCAATATCAAAGAAGAAATCCCCTCTATGCCTGATTATTATCGCATGAGTTTAGATTTAGTCGTTGAGGAGGTTAAATCCATATGGGATTTAGGCTTAAAAAGTGTTTTACTTTTTGTAAAAGTGCCAGATCTCTTAAAAGACAACAAAGGCACCGAAGCTTTAAATCCAAAAGGCTTGATGCAGCTTGCCATACAAACCGTAAAAAAAGCCTGTCCTGAGATGCTGGTCATGACCGATATTGCCTTAGACCCTTATTCTTCTTATGGACACGATGGAATTGTTCAAGAGGGCATCATTCTCAATGATCCCACCAAAGAAGTTTTGGCCAGGATGGCCTTATCACATGCCCAAGCAGGAGCTGATTTTGTGGCTCCTAGTGATATGATGGACGGTCGTGTAGAACACATTAGAGAATTACTAGAAGCAGAAGGTTTTCATCACACCGGTATCATGAGCTACAGTGCGAAATATGCCTCTTCTTTTTATGGCCCTTTTCGCGATGCCTTAGACTCGGCCCCAGGTTTTGGGGACAAAAAAACCTATCAAATGGATTTTCACAACCGCAAAGAAGCCATAAGCGAAACCTTACTCGATATAGAAGAAGGCGCAGATATCGTGATGGTAAAACCTGGGATTGCCTATTTAGATATCATTCGAGACCTCGCTGAACAAATTGAAACCCCCATTGCGGCCTATCAAGTGAGTGGAGAATATGCGATGTTAAAAGCTGCCGCCGCAAAAGGTTGGATCGATTATGATGCAATTGTCTACGAACAACTAATCGCTTTTAAACGTGCTGGAGCCTCATTAATAGCCACTTATACCGCTAAAGACGCTGCACGTATTTTAGGCGCATAAATTATTAAGGCACCGTTTTTGCGGTTTTTGGATAAAAAAACAATTATCCATGAAACGCCCTTTAATCATTTGGACCTGTTGTTTACTATTTCTCGCCTGTATCGGAGAAGACTTTGTAGACGACTATGTTGCTCCTAATTTAAGAATCACTAACGCTATTATTAGCATAAGAGAAGGCTTGAGTTATCAATTCGAAGCTCAGTTTTTTGATGAATCGGGGAGAAAGGTGGACCAGCCTAGTCTTGAGTGGTCGGCAGTTCCTCCTACCGCAGTAGAAATCCAACCCAATGGAACGCTCAAAGCATTGAGCCCTGGCGATGTAATGCTCACTGTAAGGACTGTTGGATTATAAGGGAACCCTATTGAAGCCACTTTATCTTTTACGATTAGTCCCAAAGTGGTAACAGAAATTTCAACTGAAACCACCGAAACAACAACTAGCACTACAGACACAACTAGTTCTACCTCTGACACCTCAACGGCAACAACAGATACAACTAATAGTACATCAGATACCTCAACAGCAACATCAGATAATTCAACGAGTACCTCTGATACAGCCAGTTCAACAACAGATACAACGACATCAACAACTACAGATAACGAAGAAAACAATGGTGATGAGGATAACACTAATGGCGGTACAGATGATGGTATTGTCGTAGCGCCCCAATTTTTGAGGGACAAATTCGAACTACCTCAAGCTATACCTTAGAAGGAAATTTCCGTTATGAACACAACGGGACGCAAATCATCCTTAGCATAGATGACAGCTATCGGGCTTCTTCTTCTTTACCGGGCTTATACCTTTATTTGACAAACAATCCTAGTTCTCCCGAAGACGGTTATGAAGTAGGTGCCGTTAGTGTTTTCTCTGGGGCACACAGCTATAGTTTACCAGCCTCGATTGGGTTGATGGATTATAAATATCTTCTCTACTGGTGTAAACCTTTTCGTGTAAAAGTAGGTGACGCACAAATCTTTGACTAATGAAAAAGTTAATACTACTTTATGCTTGCTTATTCGGGATGAATCTCCAGGCACAATGGACACAAGAAAAAGGAAAAGGCTATTATAAAATTGGGGTATGGTGGCTGGAAGCAGATGAGCATTATACGAATACAGGTCTAATTGACCCTAATGCAACAAGGGGTTTGTTTATCACTAATTTCTTTGGCCGTTATGGCCTCAACGATAAAATTACTTTGATCGGCTATATCCCGCACACTAGGGTTTATCAAAACGTACAAGTATTTAGTTCTGGCAGAGAACAGATTCCCGGTGAGCAATTTTCGAGTTTAGGGGACATTAATCTGGGGGTGGAATATCAAGTAGCTAAAAATAAAGGCTGGGCCCATTCCATCTCCCTTAGTTTAGGCTTACCCAGCGGGAAAAATCGCGGCGGGAGTGATGGGAGCTATCAAACAGGAGATGGAGAATTTAATCAGCTGTTGCGTTTTCACATAGGGAAGTCTTATCAATTAGGAGCACAGCATTTTTATGCCAAAGTAAGTGTGGGCGTCAATCAACGCTCAAAAGGCTTTTCAGATGAATTTCACGCAAATATGGAAACAGGAACTAAAGTTTTTAAAGAGAAATTATTACTTCTATTAAGAAGTAACACCATACAGTCTTTTCACAATGGAAGCCTAGACGCATCAAACAGCAATGGAAGTATTTTCGCGAATAATGTCGAGGTAGTCAATCTAGGAGGAGAGTTAATCTATCAATTAAGTCCAAAAATAAGTTGGGGGCTAAGTGGTTCTTATCCCCTCAGCGGTCGAGTATTATACAGAGCTCCCGCCTTTTCGACCGGGATTTCTTATCAACCATAGCACTCTTTTCAATAAAACGAATTAGTTGTATTTCATTGATTTAAATTTAATTATCCACATTACAACTTTATTTTGTCTACCTTTATATTCTATATTAATAACACCGTCTTGGATATACATTACTTTGATAGTCCATTGGGTACAATTAAGGTAAGAGGTGATGTTGCGGGAATTCAAGAAGTGCTTTTTGAAGAAAGTACACTTGAAATGAATAATACTGTACCCATAAGTTTAGTTCCCTGTGTGGAACAGCTTCAGCAATACTTTGCTGGCAACCTTCATATGTTTAATTTTAAAATGAATCCTCAAGGGACAGATTTCCAAAAAGCCATCTGGAATTTATTAAAGGACCTTCCCATTGGTAGTACAATTTCTTACTTAACATTATCGCGCCTTTATGGGAATACAAAGGCCGTTCGAGCTGTCGCTGCAGCTATAGGAAAAAATCCTATCTTAGTGGCTATCCCATGCCATAGGGTAATTGGCAGTGATGGTACACTGGTAGGTTATTCTGGAGGATTAGACAGAAAAGAGACTTTACTTGAAACCGAAGGCTTCCCTGTCCAAAAGAGATTAATTTGATACACCGTTTAAAACGGTATTACTATGAAAAAAATTTTGCGTTACACTTTAGGAGCTATCCTCCTCTTTCTACTTGTACTTTACATTAGCCCTTACAATTTTATCTTTATTGCAGCTAAGCAAGCCATTAAAACAGGTCGAGATACAGCCTTTTTAGAGGATTATCAATACTTTGATAATGCGGTAGTAAAAGCGTCAAATAGCCCAGAAGAATGGCCAAAACACGCACAGTACAACAGTATCCCTTTATCAAATAAAATTACTGAAGTGCATAAGAAGTATGAATCAGTTGCCTTTTTAGTAATTCACAAAGACAGTTTGTTACACGAATCTTATTATCAAGATTATTCTGATACTTCCAAGAGCAATTCATTTTCTGTTGCAAAAAGCTTTGTATCTGCCATGTTAGGAAAAGCCATTGATCAAGGGCATATCGAAAGTTTAGATCAAAAAGTGGGCGATTATTATCCCGAATTTAGCAAAGGTTTAGCCGCAGACTTAACCGTGGGAGATTTGTCTTCTATGTCAACTGGACTAGACTGGAACGAGAAATACGACCTTTCTATCAATGGAATGATGGAGGCGTATATCACGCCAAATTTAGATAAGCTAATGCTAAATCGAAAAATTGTAACTCCCCCAGGAGAAGGCTTTGTCTATTACAGCGGCGCAACACAACTCTTAGGGATGGTTATTAAAAAGGCTGTGGGACAATCTTTAAGCAGTTATTTTTCTGAAAACTTTTGGCAACCTATGGGTGCCGTGGAAGATGCTTTATGGCAAGTAGACAGCAAAGAAAATGGCATGGAAAAAGCCTATTGTTGTTTTGCGACAAATGCAAAAGATTTTGCCCGTATGGGAAAACTATATAAAGACCACGGAAAGTGGAATGGCGAGCAATTACTCGACTCTGCCTTTATTGCAAAAAGTACCCAACCGCGATTTGAAGACAGCCCAGAATATGGCTATGGCTGGTGGCTAGCTCAATACAAGGATGAAAACGGTTATGCCATGCGTGGGCACCTGGGGCAGTATATTATCGTCTTCCCAGAAAGTGACTTGATCATTGTGCGTTTAGGACGTCAAAAAGGACCAAAGAAAGACCGTTTTGGACCACAAAGCTTCCACGACTATATACAAGAAGGTTTTGAAATGATAGCAAATGTTACGCAACCTTGATTTAGCAAAAATCTTATTCCTGGACATCGAGACCGTCCCAGAGGAACAAAAACACGATGGATTGTCGCCTGAAAAACAAGCCTTGTGGGAACAAAAAACAGCCTATCAGCGCAAAGAAGATCAAAGTCCTGAAACGTTTTATGATAGGGCAGGAATATGGGCAGAATTTGGGAAAATTGTGTGCATCTCTGTAGGTTTTTTTGACACAAATGCTCCTAACAACAAACAATTTAGAATTAAAAGTTTTGCTGGCGAGGAAGAAAACATTCTCTTGCAGTTTAAACATCTTTGCGACAAACATTATTATTTAAAATCCCACTTGCTTTGTGCCCACAACGGGAAAGAGTTTGATTTTCCCTATATCGCAAGACGTATGGTAATTCACAGAATTAGCCTCCCTAAAATCCTTAACCTCTTTGGGAAAAAACCCTGGGAGGTACAGCATCTCGATACCCTCCAATTGTGGAAATTTGGGGACTATAAGCACTACACCTCTTTGGCTTTATTAGCTGAAATTTTTGGAATCCCTACCCCAAAAGATGATATCGATGGCAGTGATGTTGCACGCGTTTATTATACAGAAAAAAACCTTGATCGCATTGTACGTTATTGCGAAAAAGACGTCTTAACTTTAGCCCAAGTATTTTTAACTTTCTTAAATAAACCCTTATTGGAGGAAAACCAAATTGTATGGCTAAGCGAGTAGATGCAGCACTTTTATCCATTGACAACTTATCCCTTTCTATCGGCGGGAATCGCATTCTAACGGACATCAATTTAAACGTTCAAACCAACGAAATTGTCGCCCTTGTAGGAGAATCTGGTAGCGGGAAATCTGTCACCGCTCAAGCTGTGATGGGGTTATTACCCAAAAAACAAACCCAAATTGAAAGTGGTACGATCCATTTTGACAATCACAATTTGCTTGCACTTACTTCAAAAGAATGGGGAAAACTTCGCGGAAATGAATTAGGAATGGTTTTCCAAGAGCCACAATCTTCGCTCAATCCCTCTATGCGTTGCGGCGAACAAATCGAAGAACTGGGGCGGCAACATCTATCTAATGATCTTTCTAAGCAGGCCCTTAAGGCCAAAGTTATTGAAGCACTTACCCATGTACAATTACCTGATCCTGAACGTGTTTATGAGGCTTACCCACATCAATTGAGCGGCGGTCAAAAGCAACGCATCATGATAGCTATGGCGCTTTTTTGCGCGCCAAAACTTTTGATTGCAGACGAGCCTACAACTGCATTAGATGTCCTAGTCCAAAAAGAAATCATTGAATTAATCAAATCACTGCAAGACGAATTTCAAATGAGTGTTTTATTTATCTCACACGATTTGTCTTTAGTCGCGAATCTAGCCGATCGCATCGCCGTGATGCAAGCTGGAAAAATTGTAGAACTAGCTCGTACAAAAACACTCTTTCAAAACCCCCAGCACCCCTATACAAAAGGATTACTCAATGCCCGACCCCCAAAAGATCAACGCCTGCGAGAATTGCCCACTTTAAGTGATTTTTCTCATGGAGATTTTCAACCGCAAATTGTTGCCCAAAAAGAAAGAGAACAACAGCACAAAAAACTATACAAACAAGCTCCTTTATTAAGTGCAAAACAACTAGAAAAAAGCTATTTAAATCCCTCTTTACTAGGTAAGCAACAACGGCCAACACTAGCGCTTAAAGACATTAGCTTTGACCTTTATCCTGGAGAGACCTTAGGTTTAGTAGGCGCTTCAGGTTGTGGTAAATCAACCTTAGCTAAAGCCCTTGTTTTTATCGATCCAGCGAATCGCGGAGAGATTTATTGGCAAGACACCTTAATCGAGGAAAATAATAAAAAACAGATCAAACAACTGCGCAAGGACATACAGTTTATTTTTCAAGATCCTTATGCGGCACTTCATCCCTTAAAAACGATTGCTGCGGCGATTGACGAAGTTTTGATCGTACATACAAACTTTTCTCCTTTGGAGCGAAGCGAAAGAATTACAGCCCTTTTAACACAGGTAGGCCTCTCCCCAGATTTTAGTAATCGTTACCCGCATCAACTCTCTGGCGGACAGCGACAACGCGTCGTGATTGCAAGAGCACTGGCGGTTGAACCCAAAGTGTTATTGTGTGACGAAAGTGTGGCAGCACTCGATATTTCTGTGCAAGCACAGGTATTGAATTTGTTAAATCACCTCAAAAAAGAATTGAAGCTTTCTTACCTTTTTGTCTCCCATGATTTGAATGTCGTCAAACATATGGCTGATCGCATTATTGTGATGCATCAAGGCTGCATTGTTGAAGAAAATGAAGCAGATGCACTTTATCACAATCCACAAACAGAATTTTCTAAATCGCTTTTAGCCGCAATTTTATGATAGATAAGCTAATTCTATTATTACAACTCTTTGACTTGAATCTTAAATAACTTTATGGTGCTGGATTAGGGATTCTTTCTTGTACTGCCTCTATCGCTTTTAACACCTCTTTTGAAAGATCAACATCGACAGACGCTATATTCTCTTCTAGCTGCTCAAGGTTTGTCGCCCCAATAACATTTGAGGTAACAAAAGGTCGATTGGTAACAAAAGCTAAGGCCATTTGGGTAAGCGAAAGATTAAATTCTTGCGCGATTTTATAGTATTCATCTGTGGCTAAAATACTGTTGTCTCCATTGAAGCGGGCTAAATTAGGAAAGAGTTTAAAACGAGAGTTTTCTGGCATCCCATTGCGGTACTTACCAGTTAAACGACCAAAACCTAGCGGAGAATAAGCCAGCAAGCCCATTCCTTCTCGCATACACATTTCTGAATTTCCTACTTCAAACAAGCGATTGAGTAAGCTATAGGGATTTTGAACCGTTATCATTTTTGGGTAACCTTTTTCGGCTAATTGCAGACAACGGTGAATACCCCAAGGCGTTTCATTTGACAAACCAATATGTTTGATTTTCCCTTCTTCAATTAGTTTTGCAAGAGTTGCTAGAATGGCTTCAAAATTATCTTCCCATGGATCTTTATCTGGATGTCCTTTATAGCCGCGAACGCTAAAAAAGTTGGCTTTTCTCTCTGGCCAGTGCAACTGATATAAATCGAGATAGTCAGTATTTAAACGCTTTAAACTTCCTTCTAGGGCTTCGCGTAAATGTTTAGGGCTAAACATATCATGATCGCGAATATGGGCGGTATACGCTCCACCTCCTACAATCTTTGAGGCGAGCACAACTTTATCGCGATTTCGTGTTTTCTTAAACCATGTCCCAATAATGCGTTCAGTTTGGGCATAGGTTTTTGCGTTAGCAGGAACAGGATATAATTCTGCGGTATCAAAAAAGTTAATTCCTCTTTCAAGGGCAAGATCCATCTGGGCATGGCCTTCAGCTTCAGTGTTTTGATTTCCAAAAGTCATGGTCCCTAAACACAATTTTGAGACCTTAATGTCTGTTGAGGGTAATACAGTATATTTCATAAATGATTTAGTCTTCCACACCTTCAAGCAAGGCGGCAATTTTATCCAATTTTGGTGTTAAAATAACTTCTATTCGCCTGTTTTTTGCTTTCCCAACTGCGGTTTTATTTGTTGCCAAAGGTTGGTGTTGCCCTCTTCCTGCTGCGGTTAAATTTTCGGCTTTAATACTGTTGTTCTTTAATAATAATTTGACAATCTCTGTAGCTCTTTTAGTCGATAAGTCCCAGTTTCCACTTAAATTATCATTCCCAATATAGGGATCAGAATCTGTATGTCCTTCAATCAAAACAGCAATTTCTGGGTTTGTCGCTAAGACATTTCCTAACTGTTTGAGGGCTTGTTTTCCATTGCTTGCTACAGACCAACTTCCAGACTGGAACAACAACTTATTTTCCATGGAAACATAAACCTTCCCCCCGCGTTGCTCTACAGAAAGACCATTACCTTTAAAACTAACTAAAGCATCTGCGAGGGCATTTTTTAAAGTACTCATTAAGGCTTCTTTGTCGGCGATTAAGCCTTCGAGTTCTTCTACTCTACTAATTCTAGAAGACAATTCATTACGTAAAGAATCCAGGCGGGTTCTTTCTGAGAGAAGTTCGCCTTCTTTAATTTGAATTTCTTCTAAAAGCCCACGGTTTTTTTCTATGCTCGCTTGCAGCGCTTCATTGCTGTTTTGCTCTAAAGCGGTGTATGCATCTTGCAAGGTTGCTAAAGTTCCAGAAGTCGTTGCTAAAATTTGGCTTTGCTTTTCATATTGCTCCACTAGTTCTCCATAGTGATAACGCAATGAATCATAATTTTTAATGAGTTGGTCATGCTCTGTTTCTAAAACCGCATTTTCCCCTTTTAGGGTAGCATATCGACTTTCTATTTCGTTAAAGATTTTAGAGGAAACACAACTTGTGCACAGGGGTAAAATCAATAAAAGAAGGAGTTTTTTCATCTACATTATTTTCGTTTAACTTAATTCAACCACAACTGGGCAATGGTCAGAATGATGGGCTTCTGGTAAGATATAAGAACGGGAAATATTTTCTTTCAAAGGCGCACTAACCAACGCATAATCGATTCGCCAACCTTTATTATTAGCGCGAGCGTTAGCGCGATAACTCCACCAACTGTAATGATGAGGATCTGGATTTAAATGACGAAAAGAATCAATAAATCCGCTTTTTAAGAAGTTATCTAGCCATTCTCGTTCTTGTGGTAAAAAGCCAGAGACATTTTTATTTCTAACTGGGTCATGAATATCAATCGCTTCGTGGCAAATATTGTAATCCCCGCAAATCACAAGTTGAGGAAAATCTTGTTTTAAAGTATCGATATATTCCTTGAAGTCGTCCATGAATTTAAACTTGTATTCCAGACGATCTGTATTTGTCCCAGAAGGGAGATAAAGACTAATCACAGAACAAGTATCAAAGTCAGCTCTTATTACTCGTCCTTCAAAATCCATATGATCAATCCCAGTACCATAGTTAATGTTATTAGGAACTGTTTTGCTTAAAATCGCGACTCCACTATAACCTTTTTTCTGAGCAGAAAACCAATAGTGTTGATAGCCTAAGGCTTCAATTTCTGTCATGTCAACTTGTTCTTGCATGGCTTTGGTTTCTTGCAGGCAAACCACATCTGGGTTAGCGGCTTTTAACCATTGAACAAAGTCTTTTTTAAGCGCAGCGCGAATTCCGTTAACGTTATAAGAAATAATTTTCATCGTAACTAAATTACCAATTTGTTCTCTATCTTTATAATGCACATAATCTTTTAATCTACAAACTATGAACACTGTTGTCAACCAAATCCACAAAAGGAGTTTTCCCTTTTTACTGCTTTCCATTTTCTTTTGTTGGAGCATAAACGCTCAAAATAAAGCAACCAAAGACAGCTTGATCACTAGGCACGAGGTTCGACTAGACATTTTTCAATTGATTGTGCTTCCAGGAATCGATGTGTCTTATGAACGTTTTATTGATGATTTATCGAGTTGGGGGGTCTCTGCTTTCATCAATTTCGACAATGAGTTTTCTGAAGCTTATCGTTTTGAACACTTCGAAATCTCCCCCTATTATCGGTTGTATTTTAAAAAAAATAACGCCCATAATTCAGGCTTTTTTGTACAACCTTTCCTTAGTTTAACATCTGGAGAATATGATTATTATTCTGAAGAATTAAATTTTAACGCAGCAAATAATTCTAGCGATTATGGCGTAAATGACTTTTTTGGATTAGCCGGCGGGGCGCTTATTGGACGTAAATGGGTCAATCAAAAACGATATACATTTGAAATTCATGCAGGGGTTGGCCGATATTTTGTGCTCGAATCAGACAACAATGCCTATCGAGACGGTACTGCTTATCCCAGAATAAACTTTTCTATTGGCAGAAGATTTTAAATATTCTTCAACCAGTGTTTAACATTGAGCTTTGCATCTAAATAAGCGGGGAGCTCCTTTATCGCGATACGTTCTTGTTTCATGCTATCACGATCGCGAAGGGTCACTGTTTTGTCTTCTAATGACTGGTGGTCCACGGTAATGCAATATGGTGTACCCAGTGCATCTTGACGGCGATAACGGCGTCCAACGGCGTCTTTTTCGTCATAAGCAACCGCTTGTTCCCATTTAAGGCTATCGACAATTTCGTGGGCTAAATCTGGCAAGCCATCTTTCTTTACTAATGGAAGTACTGCTACTTTTGTAGGCGCTAAAACTGCTGGTAATTTTAATACAGTGCGTTGACTCCCATCTTCTAAAGTTTCTTCGCGAAGCGCCCAAGAAAAAGTCGCTAAGAACATTCTGTCAAGTCCAATGGACGTTTCCACCACATAAGGAACATAGTTCTCGTTGCGTTCTGGATCAAAGTATTGCAATTTTTTTCCAGAAAACTCTTCGTGACTAGATAAGTCAAAGTCTGTTCTAGAGTGGATTCCTTCTAGTTCTTTAAAGCCAAAAGGGAATTTGAATTCGATATCTGCAGCAGCATCGGCATAATGGGCTAACTTTTCATGGTCGTGAAAACGGTAATTATCTTCTCCCATCCCTAGCGATAAATGCCATTTTAAACGGGTTTCTTTCCACTTTTCATACCATTCTTTTTGTGTCCCTGGGGGAACAAAGAATTGCATTTCCATTTGTTCAAATTCACGCATGCGAAAGATAAACTGTCGTGCAACGATTTCGTTCCTAAAGGCTTTTCCTGTTTGAGCAATCCCAAACGGGATTTTCATACGACCTGTCTTTTGCACATTGAGGAAATTGACAAAAATCCCCTGAGCGGTTTCTGGACGTAAATATAAATCCATTGCCGACTCTGCAGAAGCGCCTAATTTAGTGCCAAACATCAAATTAAACTGCTTGACATCGGTCCAGTTTCTAGAGCCAGACTCTGGGCAGGCGATTTCTAATTCTTCAATCAATGCTTTGACATCGGCTAAATCTTCTTTTTCTAAAGATTGCCCTAAACGTTTTAAGATAGCGTTGATTTTATCTTGATACCCTACTACGCGTGGGTTAGTTGAGATGAACTGAGCTTTATCGAAGGTTTCTCCAAAACGCTTTGCCGCTTTTTTGACTTCTTTCTCCATTTTTACTTCAATCTTAGCGCAGTAATCTTCTACTAAAACATCTGCGCGATAGCGCTTTTTAGAATCTTTATTGTCGATTAATGGATCGTTGAACGCATCGACATGACCAGAAGCTTTCCAGGTGGTAGGATGCATAAAAATAGCGGCATCGATGCCCACAATATTACTATGCAGTTGCACCATGGCTTTCCACCAGTAGTCACGTATGTTTTTCTTAAGGGCTGCGCCATTTTGTGCATAGTCATACACAGCGCTTAACCCGTCATAAATTTCACTTGAAGGGAATACAAAACCGTATTCTTTTGCGTGGGAAATGATCTTCTTAAAATCTGTCATGCTGCAAAAATAACCCTTTTTCGTATTTTGGAGGAACCAAATCGCCTTGAAATGTTCGTTCCTCTTTTTCGGCTGCTACAGACAGTATTTGAATTGTTTTTCCCGCTCCTATGCATTAACTGTCAAAAGGAAATTAATTCCCGTCAAAAGATCTTATGCCTCTACTGTGAACTCGAGTTGCCTTTAACCTATTTCCATTTAATTCACCCTTCGCCCTTAAAACGCCTTCTCTTTAATGACCTCAAAATCGACAGGGTTTTCTCTTTGTATATTTTTGAAGAAATGGCACTAATTGAATCTTTGCTGTATCAATTAAAATATGGTGGAAACAAAGCGATTGGTGTTTTTTTTGGCCAGAAGTTAGCGGGATTAATCAGTGGTTTAGCGTGTACTTTTGATGGGATTATTGGGGTGCCATTGCACCCAAAGCGACAAAGAAAAAGGGGGTTTAACCAGGTTGATTTAATTGGCCAGAGTGCAGCAAAAGCCTTATCAATTCCCTATTATGGAACATTCCTTGAAAGAATTAAACACACCCCAAAACTTTCAAAAGCCAGCCGTGATAGAACTGAGATTCTTCAAGATGCATTTCGAATTAATCCACTGATTAGACTCCCTAAAGGACACTATTTATTACTCGACGATATTCTAACTACAGGAGCCACCTTAAAAGCCTGTTCAAAATTGCTTGTTAAAATTGATCATCTTTCCTTGAGTATTGCCACCATCGTCTATAGAAATTAGCAGATTTATGTGTTACTTTGCAGCATATGCGAAAAAAACTAAGCATTATTATCGCCATACTATGGGTGGTCTCAACGACACACTGCGCTAAAAGAGGAACCCCTAGTGGGGGAGAAAAAGACAGTATTCCCCCTGTGTTAGTCTCTGCAAACCCCTCGCTCAATAAAGTTAATTTTGATGCCGAAAGGGTAGTCTTAGTTTTTGACGAATACATACAATTAAAAGACATTGCGAACCAATTAATTGTTTCTCCTCCCATCGAGAAAAGTTCGTATAAAATCCTTCCCGAAGGGACCGTGAGCAAGAAGGTAGAGATTCGTTTTGAAGAAGCCCCTAGAGATAACACAACTTACACTTTTAACTTTGGCGAAGCCATAGAAGACTACAATGAAAATAATCCTCTACCCTTCTTTAGTTATACCTTTTCTACTGGGGATTATTTAGATTCTTTAAACTTATCTGGGACTGTTAAAGATGCATATGCGTTAGGTTCTTTATCCCAGATTTCAATTCATTTATATCCGATTGATTCAACTTATACCGATTCAACGATCTATTTACAAAAGCCATTTCATGTGGGAAATACACTTGATAGCATTTACTTCAATTTACAAAGTCTAGCTCCAGGGAAATATGAGTTTATTGCCATCAAAGATGTAGGGAAAAATTATCTATTCGATCAATTTGTGGATTTAATAGGCTTTTTTGAAGCACCCATTGAATTGCCGCAAGACTCCTTGAAATTCCCTATACTCTTTAAAGAAGTGACCAATTTTAAGTGGGGAAGGCCTCGTTATGTAAATGAGCATCATTTAGAGTTTGCATACTTTGGAGATGTGACTAATAAAGACATTGTTTTTGAAGAGGCATTTGAACAAAATGCCAAAGGTTTCTTTACTCGCGATAGAGAAACGGATACCTTACACTACTGGTTTCAACCCCAAAAAGAATTGGATTCTATTGTGGTCGCTTTGGAAGAAAAAGATTCGATGCGCCCAGTGGTGATTAAACCTTTTAAGCCTGTCTTAGATTCTTTAATGATTAATGTTCTCCCCAAAAACCACAATATTTTACACTTTAAAGACACCCTTAAGATTGAAAGTAATCTTCCAGTAACAGAAGTAAACGACGAATACATTCAAATCTTTGATATTGATACTGTAGCCGTTCCTTTTACGAGTTCTATTGACCCAAATAAAGATAAGGTTTATCTTGACTTTAAAAAAGTTCAAAAGGACAACTATCGCATTCAAATTTTACCGAACGCGATCAAGGATTTTTTAGGTGCAACAAACGATACTATCATTCATTCTGTAAAAACGGGAGCTGTAGAAGATTATGGGACTTTATTTTTAACCGTCGAAAGAAAGGATGAATCGATACCTTACTTTTTTGAATTGATTGATAAAAACGGAAGCCTTATTAGACGTGTTAACCAAAACGAAGACAACAGCTATAAATTGGAGTATTTAAGACCAAAAGAATATCAGATTCGTTTTATCAAAGACGTCAATGGAAATGGTCGCTGGGATACAGGCAATTACCTTGAAAAAAGACAACCCGAAGAGGTGATTTATTTAGCTGACTATCTTACCCTAAGAGCAAATTGGGATTTAATCGAAACCTTTACGATTGAATAGTAAAGCGATCTCTATCGTTTAAAAAGTTGAGTTTTTTTCGGGCCAGTAACATTTTATCACGATCCATTATGACCGTTGTGTGATCTTGTTCTTCTGCTTTAGTTGAACCTACTTTTTCACCCATATAATCATATACAGCCGTGTGCCCTGGATAGTATAAATCAGATCCATCTGTCCCAATTCTATTGACACCCACGCAGTAGCTCATATTTTCAATCGAACGGGCTTTTAATAATGCATCCCATGCACCAATGCGTTTATGTGGCCAGTTGGCGGTATAAATCAATACATCATAATCTGATGTGTTTCTTCCCCATACAGGGAACCGCAGGTCGTAACAAACCCGTAAACATATTTTCCAACCTTTATAGTCAATTATTCCGCTGTTTTCTCCAGTAGCATAGGCCTTGTCCTCTGCTGCTAAAGTAAATGTGTGACGCTTGTCATAAGACTGAATTGTTCCCTCTGGAGAGACAAACAAGAAACGATTATAATATTTCCCATTTTCTTTAATCGCTGCGCTCCCTGCAATAGCAGCACCTTTTTTCTTCGCCCACTGCTGCATCCATTGAATGGTTTCTCCTTCCATGGATTCTGCATTTTTCTCTGCTTCCATACTAAAACCGGTGGTAAACATTTCTGGTAGAATGATCAGATCTGTTTTAGGAAGCCCATCGATTTGATGACCTAAATGTTCCCAGTTCTTTGGTTTATCCTCCCAAAAAAGATTGGTCTGAAGGGCGCTAAGTGTAAGATGAGATTCCATATCTTTAATCGTTTACAGTAAAGATTAAAAAATTGTGTTTATGAAACAGTATTTTCTTCTGATTTTTTCGGCGATATTCTTCTTAGGCAATCCACTGGTAAAAGGCCAAATTACTTATTTCCCAGACGCCAATACCCAATGGAAAAGCCTGAGTGAAAAACAAGTGAACCTCAATGAAGGTCTTTTAAAAAAAGCTGTGAGCTTTGCCATAGAAAATGAGTATAGCGGGGAACGCGATTTACGTATTGCTATTTTAAAAGGGTTTTCGCACGAGCCTTATCATCAAATTTTAGGTCCTACCAAAAAACGAGCTGGCCCAGCGGGAATGATTATTAAAAATGGATATATCGTTGCCCAGTGGGGAGACACCAAACGGGTAGACATGACTTTTTCTGTCACCAAGAGTTATTTGTCAACTGTGGCAGGGTTGGCAGTAGATAGAGGCTTTTTTCGTGCTAGCGATAAAGTCGCTCCTAATGTTTGGGACAATACCTTTGATGGAGATCACAATCAACAGATTCAATGGGACCATTTACTCAATCAATCTTCTGATTGGTCGGGAAACCTTTGGGGAGGCTACGATTGGGCGGATCGACCGCCAAAAGAGGGAGGCATAGACGATTGGAAATATCGAAAATTATATGCGCCAGGAACTCATTTTAAATACAACGATGTTCGGGTAAATGTTCTTGCCTATTCTTTACTCAATGTATGGCGTAAGCCTCTTCCTCAAGTACTCAAAGAATACATCATGGATCCTATTGGTGCTTCGAACACTTGGCGCTGGTATGGGTATAACAATTCATGGGTCAATATCGACGGAAGTAAAATGCAGTCTGTCTCTGGCGGAGGACACTCTGGTGGTGGACTCTTTATCTCTACCGAAGATCATGCACGTTTTGGCTTATTATTCCTCAATAAAGGAAAATGGAAAACACATCAACTCATCAGTCCTGAGTGGATTAAAAAGGCTACGACACCTTCTGTAGCAAACCCTAGTTATGGCTATTTGTGGTGGCTAAATCATAAAGACAGTTCGCGTTATGTGGCTGCTGCTGGAGAAGACATGTACTATGCTGCTGGTTTTGGTGGAAACTTTATTATTATCATTCCCAAAGAAAACATGGTGGTGGTAACCCGCTGGCTAGAGCCAAAAGCAATGCCTAGCTTCCTTGAAAAAGTAATGGACGCAACAAAATGATACAACTCCCCCCAGCAAAAGCCTATATTTTTGATATGGATGGCACCCTAACAGATAATATGCATTTTCATCACGAAGCATGGATGAAGTTTATTGCACTCAAAAAGCTGGGAATCGATGCAGTAACTTTTGAGCGTGACTACCATAAAGGCACTTTGATCGAAGTCATGGCTCGTTTTTTTCCCCACCTAACCACCAAAGCTGAACTTAGGGCTGTGGGGAATGAAAAAGAAGCATTATACCGCGATACTTATGGACATTTACTTGAACCTCTCCCGGGCTTGCATCTTTTTTTGGAACAACTCAAGGCAAAAAATATTCCCTTAGGATTAGCCACCATGGGCGACCAAAACAATTTGGAACTGACTTTGAAGCAGTTGGAAATTACCTCCTATTTTCACAGTACTACTGGAGGGGATCAAGTGACACAAGGGAAACCTCATCCCGAAATCTTTTTGCGAGCCGCAGAAAAAATAGGCATTGACCCTAACGACTGTCTCGCCTTTGAAGACACCCTGTCTGGGATTACAGCTGCCCAAACTGCAGGGATGGAAGTGGTGGGAATTAGCACCCAGTTTTCGCAAGAAAAGTTATTGGAATTGGGCTGTGGTGTTGCCTTAGAAAATTATGAAAACATACTTCTGTGATGAATAAAAATCTATCCTTATCTCTGCAATTGATTCTAATAGGCTGTTTGACATTTTTTATTCATGAACTTGTTCATTTTCTGGCCCATCTCAGTTTAGGGCATACTGTCAATTTTAACATCAACCATATAGATTTGATTCAACCTAAAAAAATAATGGATAATTGGAAACAGGCATGGGTTTCTGGTAGCGAAGCTTTTTTCACCTTCTTTCAGGGCTTTGTGGCCTTTCTAATGCTTAAAAAAAAATCATCTCGTTTTTGGTTTAATGTTTTGCTTTCGGCTTTTGTCCTTCGCCTTGCTGCAGCGTTATTAGGTATAATCAAGTCTAGTGATGAAATTAAAACGAGTATTGCTATGGGTCTCCCTTCCTATTTTTGGACCAGTATTGTACTATTAGGATTGCTTTACTTGATATTTAAAGCAAAGAATAAGATAGGACTTAAACCAAGGATAATCTTAATCCATTTTACCTTATTAGTTATTGTTACCTATCTTTTTAGTTTAATCTAGTAATATGGAAGCATAAAAAAGCCTGCTCATTCTCATGAGCAGGTTGTCCTCTTAATTTTAAATGGGCTTAGCCTTTTAAACTAGCCGATAAATATTCGCGATTCATACGAGCGATGTTTTCTAAAGAAATTCCTTTAGGACATTCTACTTCGCAGGCGCCGGTATTGGTGCAGTTTCCAAAACCTTCTTCGTCCATTTGTTTTACCATGTTTAAAACACGGTCTGTCGCTTCTACTTTCCCTTGGGGTAAAAGGGCATATTGCGACACTTTTGCCGAAACAAACAACATTGCAGAAGCATTTTTACAGCTCGCTACACAAGCTCCACATCCAATACAAGTTGCAGCATCAAATGCTTTATCTGCATCGTGCTTATCAATAGGAATGGCATTTGCATCTTGGGTATTACCAGAAGTGTTTACACTCACAAAACCACCCGCGTGTTGAATACGATCAAAAGCTGAACGATCTACCGCTAAGTCTTTTACCACTGGAAAAGCATTAGCACGGAAAGGTTCAATAGTGATGGTGTCTCCATCTTTAAATTTACGCATGTGCAATTGACAGGTTGTTACCAGACGGTCTGGACCGTGGGCTTCTCCGTTAATGTACATCGAGCACATCCCGCAAATTCCTTCGCGACAATCGTGGTCAAATGCAACTGGGTCGATTCCCTTACCAATTAATTCTTCGTTGAGCACATCCATCATTTCTAAAAAGGACATATCTGGCGATACATTTTCAATAGGATAAGTCTCTATACTTCCGGTAGCGTCTGCGTTTGCTTGACGCCAAATCTTTAGTGTTAAATTCATAGGTCTATTTGTATGAACGTGTTTTTACTTCAATTTCTTCATAGTTCAAGTCTTCTTTAACTAAAACTGCTTCAGATGGTTCTCCTTTGTATTCCCAAGCTGACACAAACGTAAAGTTTTCATCATCACGCAAGGCTTCTCCTTCAGGAGTTTGTGACTCTTCACGGAAGTGTCCGCCACAAGATTCTGTTCGCTCAAGCGCATCCTTAGCAAATAATTCTCCTAATTCTAAGAAGTCTGCTACCCGACCCGCTTTTGCTAACTGTTCGTTGAACTCGTTTGCTTTTCCAGGAACATTAACATTTTTATAGAAATCTTCACGCAGGGCTTTAATTTCAGCAATGGCTTCTTTTAAACCTTCTGCATTACGTGACATTCCACATTTGTTCCACATGATTTTCCCCAGTTTTCTGTGATAAGAATCTACCGAGTTTTTACCGTTGTTGTTTACAAAAGCATCGATTTGATCCTTCACTGCTTTTTCTGCAGCCTCAAATTCAGGGGTATTGGTATCGATGGCTCCCGTACGGATATCACTGGCTAAATAGTCACCAATAGTGTAAGGAAGGACAAAGTAACCATCTGCTAAACCTTGCATTAAGGCAGACGCTCCTAAACGGTTCGCACCGTGATCAGAGAAGTTCGCTTCTCCAATCGCATAACATCCAGGGATACTGGTCATCAAGTTGTAATCTACCCAAACACCTCCCATGGTATAGTGTACCGCTGGATAAATCATCATAGGGGTTTCGTAAGGGTTTTGATCCACGATTTTTTCGTACATCTGGAAAAGGTTTCCATATTTTGCACGCACAACATCTTGCCCTAATTTCTTGACTAATACAGCGTCATTTTCATTTAAACCTTTTACGTGTGCCTGCTCTTTTCCATAACGCATAATAGCAGAAGCAAAATCAAGGTAAACCGCTTCTCCTGTTTTATTTACCCCATAGCCTGCATCACAACGCTCTTTAGCAGCACGAGAGGCTACATCGCGAGGCACAAGGTTACCAAAGGCCGGATAGCGACGTTCTAGATAATAATCGCGGTTTTCTTCAGCGATTTCAGTTGGCTTTAACTTGCCTTCTCGAATGGCATTTACGTCTTCAATGTTTTTAGGCACCCAAATTCGTCCATCATTACGCAAAGATTCTGACATCAACGTTAGCTTTGATTGATGGTCTCCAGAAACAGGAATACAGGTTGGGTGAATTTGTGTAAAACAAGGGTTGGCAAAATGCGCTCCTTTTTTGTGAATTTTCCATCCAGCAGAAACATTACTTCCCATGGCGTTAGTCGATAAGAAGAATACGTTTCCATAACCTCCAGAAGCGATCACAACCGCATGTGCCCCATGACGTTCAATTTGTCCATTGACTAGGTTACGGGTAATAATTCCACGTGCTTTTCCATCAACAAGAACAATATCCATCATTTCGTGACGGTTGTACATTTTGATTTTACCACGCCCTATTTGACGGTTCATGGCAGAATAAGCGCCTAGTAATAATTGCTGTCCTGTTTGACCTTTAGCATAGAAAGTTCTGGAAACCAAAACTCCCCCAAATGAACGGTTATCTAATAATCCTCCATAGTCACGTGCAAAAGGAACTCCTTGCGCAACACACTGGTCAATAATATTTGTCGATACCTCTGCTAAACGATGAACATTAGCTTCACGCGAACGATAATCTCCCCCTTTAATGGTATCATAAAACAAGCGATAGGTAGAATCCCCATCTCCTTGATAATTTTTTGCTGCATTGATTCCCCCTTGCGCAGCAATAGAGTGTGCACGACGTGGAGAATCTTGAAAACAAAATGTTTTTACATTATATCCTAGCTCTGCAAGGGTAGCAGAAGCAGATGCTCCAGCTAAACCTGTTCCTACCACAATCACGTCAATTAAACGTTTGTTAGCAGGACTCACTAGATTGATGTGGCTCTTGTGATTGGTCCACTTATCGGCCATAGGCCCTTTTGGTATTTTAGAATCTAAAGTCGCCATATTAAAATGCAGTTAAATGGTGAAACAATGCAATAAAGACAAACCCTAATGGAATCCCGATTGCAAAAGCAGTTGTAAAACCTTTTATTGCTCGAGTGTATTTATTATTTGCGCCTAGGGATTGGAACGAAGAGCTAAATCCATGTAAGAGGTGCAAGGCTAAAAAGCCAAAAGAAACCACGTATAATCCTACACGTACAGGGCTTTCGAACTTGTGAACCATCTCTTCGAAATATCTCGTGGGATTTTCTGGAAGTACCTCAACGTATTTGTAATTCATTTCTGGAATCCAAAAGTCGTAAAAGTGAAGTCCAAGGAAGGACAACACAACAGCACCAGAGATAATCATATTTCTTGACATCCATGATGAATTTGCTGCGCCATTATTTGACGCGTATTTGCTAGCTCTTGCTTTTCTATTTTGAATTTCTAAAACAAAGCCCATTACAAAGTGAAAAATCACCCCAAAAATTAATACGGGTTGTAAGGCAAATTGAACTAGGGGATTGTTTCCCATAAAGTGTGAAAATTCATTAAAGACCTCTTCACTGAAAACAGAAGTTAGATTGATGGTAAAATGCTGTAGCAAAAAGAAAACCAAAAACAATCCCGAAAGCGCCATGGCAAATTTTCTAGCCAGTGACGTTTTGATTAGTGTACTCATTTAATTCAGTTTATTTGAAACAAAACTAAGGCATAAAGCTGTTAGAATGAAATTATTCCCTTTGATTTTCACAGTTTATAACAACTCTAAATTTAGCTGCGATAATCCTGTTTAAGCGATCAACACGAATCTTATCACAATACCTTAATTGTTTAAACACAATTAAAATGGCAAGGAAACGGCTAAACCAAAAACTTGTCGAAATTGAAGATCTGCCAATGCATTGTCATCATACAAAAATTGCACTTCAAGCATAGCGCTTAAATACTCATTGACTTTCATGTTAAGTGTACTGGTAAAATCAAGGTCAATATTTTTAAATTCTTCAAGATAGTTTGCAACTAAACTCAAATTATTTGAAAGCACTACATTCTTTGCGATTGTTCTTTTGCTTTGCAAGGCAAAGGAAGCCCCTGCCTCCCAGCGGGTAGTTTTATCTGCTGCTACCCCAAAAAAAGTTTCCCCAGCCGCAAGGTTGCGGGTAAACATTTGATCGACTACGATTAAACGGGCATTTAAAGGGTTGAATTGTAGTGCAATGAGATCATCTTTTTTAAATGCGATCCCCACCCCTAAACGCATATAAGCTGGAGAGAAAAAGCCTGATGTTTTAACCCGTTCAATATCTCCCTCTTGTTCGATAAAGTTATTCCCGGGAGCATTTTGCGTTTTAAGATTGAAGGAAGAAGAAAAGTTTATGTCTCGTTCACTTTTGCGAAGCAAAATAGTGTTGATTTCTAATTGGTCTTCTGTCTTGTTAAAATAATCATCGCCCATATTTTTAGCATAGCCTAAAGCAGCATCTAGGGTCGTCGTCCAATTCCATTTTTCATTTTGATACGCAAGATCATAATCAAAATTGAGGGTTCCACTAAAACTATTCACCCCTCCTGCGAGCCAGTTGTCAAAACTAGATTGATTGATCAAGACACCTAGTTTTCGTTCTTGCTTCCAACTGGGCAGACTATCTGGTTCTGCCTCTTGGGCAAAAAGCATGCTGTTTACAAAAAGTCCTAAAATCAATAAGAGGAGAACCTTCTTATTTAATTTTAAAACTTTGCGCTGTAGTACGTCCGGCTTGTTTAACGCTAAGGGTGTAGGTTCCTTTAGGTAAATAGTATTGTCCATTTTTTGCAGATTTTAGGGGGTTCTTTTTGTTTTTTCTTTGGTAGTTGTTCAATTGATCTTCAGCTAAAGTTAGATCGTAATCAATATAATTGTAGCCTTTGTCTATTGATTGTTCACTTGAATAAACAAGGGTTTTTTTCTCATCATAAATAGACCATGTAATGCTGCCAGCATTGCTTGAAAACACTTTTAACTCTAGTAAAGGAATATAAGCTTTTCGCCAGCTTGAATAGCTACTTCCCCATCTATCCGAATGACGAATATCCTCGATTGGTAAAAGCTTAAAGTCTTTGACCTCTTCTTGTAAAGGACTGATATCTGCCTTGTAAATGGAACGACCATGGGTGCCTACTAATAAATGATTCTCTTCTGATTGAACCACTAGATCGTGTACCGCTGCAGTGGTAAGTCCTGCTACAAAGGGCATCCAATTTTCTCCTTGATCAAAAGAAACAAATACCCCCATATCGTTTCCTAAATAAAGGATATTTTCCTTTTTAGGATCTTCGCGAATTACATTAACTGGAGAAAGAGGTAAGTTGCCCGCGATGGTTTTCCATTGTTTTCCACCATCTTCACTCACATAAACATAAGGACTAAAATCATCCCAGCGATACCCGTTTAAGGTAACATAAACACGGTCTTTTTGGTGTTGCGAAGCAACAACTCTACTTACCCATAAATCTTGTGGGAAGCTATCAGAAATTCGTTCCCAACTCCCACCACCATTGATGGTTTTGTTAACATAACCATCGTCACTACCCGTGTAGAGATACCCAAACTGAAAGGGAGATTCTGAAAGGGTTGTTAAAGTTCCATAGGCAACATTTCCTTTGCGGCCTCCTTTAGTCAAATCACTTGAAATGGTTTCCCAATCGTTGCCTTGATTTAAAGATCTGTGGAGTTTATTCCCACCAAAATAGAGTATGTCTTGATTGTGGCTAGACAGTAATATCGGGGTTTGCCAATTGAATCGATAAGGCGTTTCTCCCAGGGTATGCTTTGGCTGAATAGCCTCCCGCTTTTTATTAGCTAAATCTAAACGATAGTAGTTGCCAAATTGAAAACCGGTATAAACGATCCCACTGTTGCGGTTGTCAATTTGAATTTTCATCCCGTCTCCACCCATGATCGAGGTCCAAGGATTGTGTCCAGTAGCGTGCCAACGCTCGTCGTCTATCGCGTTATGAGTGCCTTTCCACACCCCATTGTCTTGTAGACCGCCATAGACATTATAAGGCTTTTCGTTATCGACATTAATAGCATAAAATTGCCCTACAGCAGTCGAATTATTTTTCATCCAGTGATCGCCATCGTCATAGGTAATGTTAACTCCGCCGTCGTTCCCATTGATCAAGTGCCCTGCTTTCTCTGGATTAATCCACAAGGCGTGATGGTCAGCATGAACATTTGCTTTACCAATAGACGCAAAGGTTTTACCGCCATCATTTGAGGTTAATAAGGGTACGCCATAGATGTATATTTTATCTTCTTGTTCTGGATGGACATGTACATGTCCAAAGTAATAGCCGTAACTATAGTATAAATCATCGATATAACCTTCGTGGGTTTTTTCCCAACTGGTACCACCGTCTGTGCTTTTATAAACCTCTGCACCTACAACTGGGGTGTCGAACAACTGACTATTAGCGTCTTCTAAATAGGTGGCTAAATCCTTAGGGACCACGGCACCACTGCGCACGCTGCTTTTCAAGTTGGCAGCTCGGTATTTTTCTTGGAAATTATTTTCTTTTAAGAAGGCATTTAATTTTTTGTCCTCAAGGGCAAGAAAAACTTCTTTGCTCATGCTTTTAAAGTCGTCCTTCGTTAAAGTATTGCTTTTTTCTTTGTCTGTTTTTGGACGTCTAAACTGAGAATCATGAATCGCATAAAGGGTGTTTTCATCAAAGACGGCGAGTCCTATACGCCCCACTCCTTCTCCGCCTGGAAAACCTGTTTCGACGCCGCTAACCAGCTTCCATGTCATTCCAGCATCGGTGCTTTTATAAATCCCTGAATTTTCTCCATTCCCTACAAAATCCGAGGCTTTACGGTCTTTTTCCCATACTGCAGCATATTGAATAGCAAAGTTATTTGGTGCAGTTGCCATGTCAATCACTCCGGTTTCGTTATTGATGTATAAAGTGTGTTCCCAGGTTTTACCCCCATCTTTAGTGATGTAAACTCCGCGTTCTTCATTAGGGGAATACAAATGACCTGTTACTCCTACAACAACATGATTAGGATCTTCTGGATGAATTAATATTTTTCCAATATGATGACTGTCCTCTAGTCCAGCAAGGGTCCATGTGTCGCCATTATCCGTTGACTTCATCATGCCAATCCCCGCATAAGAAGAGCGAGAAGCATTGTTTTCACCTGTTCCTACCCAAAGTGTCCTAGTAGGCCAATGGACGGCGATTTCCCCAATGTTTTGTGTGGGAGCATTTTCAGAAATAGGCGTAAAACTGATCCCATTTGATTTGGTATGCCATACACCTCCAGAGGCATAGGCCACATAAAATTCTGATGGATCATTAGGGTTAACCGCGAGGGCAACCACTCGACCGCTCATTACTTTAGGGCCAATGTTTTTAAAAGGAACATTTTTCACTTCAGAGTTTTGTTGAAGACTTTTAAAATAATCCAAAGAAGAAGAAAGGGCCTGCGCATCTGTGGCAGAGGTTTGTGCTAAAACTACACTACCAAAGGCCAATAAAAAAGAGTGTAAAATTGCTTTCATGAAGTCGAATTTAGATTGAAAATACAATTTTTTCTAGGTTTACAATTATCCAAGAAATGAAATGGGGGTTTTTTCCTATTTTTAACCAAAACGAATTCATGCGCTATCAACCACTACCAGCAACTTTTTATCGACAAACAAGGGCTAACTTTATGGCCCAAATGGAAGGCAACAGCCTTGCGGTTTTTAATTCAAATGATGTCTATCCTATTAGTGCAGATTCGACCCTTCCTTTTGCGCAGCATCGCGATATTTTTTACCTCAGCGGAGTAGATCAAGAAGAAAGTATCTTAGTCCTTTTTCCCAATGCTTTAGAGGAAAAACAGCGCGAAATTCTTTTTGTTCGTGAGACGAATGCTCATATTGCTGTTTGGGAGGGAGCCAAACTCACCAAAGAGCAAGCGACAAAATTAACGGGGATTGAAACTGTTCATTGGCTCTTTGATTTTGAGCACATCTTTCAAGAATTATCTACCCAGTGTGACACCTTTTATTTCAATACAAATGAACATTATCGACAGTCTGTAGAAACCCAAACCAGAGAGGATCGTTTTATCGCACAATGTAAGGCGAATTATCCTGCCCATGCTGTGGCTAAAAGCAATCCTATTTTACAGCAATTGCGCTCTGTCAAAGCGCCAGAGGAAATTGCGCAAATTCAAACCGCCTGTGATATTACTGAAAAAGGTTTTCGTCGTTTGCTCCATTTTGTTCAACCTGGAGTATGGGAATATGAAATTGAAGCAGAATTAGCCCACGAATTCTTACGTCATCGTTCAAAAGGTTTTGCCTATACCCCTATTATCGCCAGTGGGAACAATGCAAATGTCTTGCATTATACCGAAAACAACTGCCAGTGTAAAGCAGGAGATTTACTCTTAATGGATGTCGCCGCAGAATATGGAAACTATTCCAGCGACCTTACCCGCACCATTCCTGTTTCTGGAAAATTTACCGCCCGTCAAAAAGCGGTTTATGAAGCCGTTTTAAGGGTAAAGAAAGAAGCAACAAAAATGTTAGTTCCAGGAACCTTGTGGAAAGAATACCACCTTGAGGTGGGGAAAATCATGAGCAGTGAATTACTCGGATTAGGCTTACTCGATCAATATGATATTGATAAGCAAAACCCAGATATGCCCGCGTATAAACGCTATTTTATGCATGGTACATCGCATCATATGGGGCTAGACACTCATGATTATGGTTTATTGCACTTGCCCATGGAAGCAAATATGGTCTTTACCGTTGAACCGGGAATTTATATTCCAGAAGAAGGCTTTGGGATTCGTTTAGAAGACGATGTGGTCACACAAGAAAATGGAGCCCCCCTCAATTTAATGAGCAATATTCCTATCGAAGTTGACGAGATTGAAAGTTTGATGAATGCTTAGCTGCAGCCACAATCTGGACCACAGTTTTCGTCTTTTGCCTTAAAAAACTTTAGATACAACACTCGTACTGCAAAGACAGCGGCGACAGCGACCAGTAAAATTTGTAGGGCTTCCATTAGGATAAGATTTGATAAACGGCTAAAGCCGAAAGATAGGCAATCAAGGTCATACTAAACAACTGTATAATGGGCCATTTCCAGCCATTGGTTTCTTTCTTAACAATAGCTAAGGTACTCATGCACTGCAAGGCAAAAGCATAAAACAACATCAATGAAACTCCAGTGGGAAGGTCAAATAAAGGTTTTCCATTTGCTTTAGTTTCTGAAGCCATTCTGTTTTTAATGGTTTCTTCGCTGTCGTTCCCTACACTGTAGATGGTTGCAAGCGTACCCACAAAAACCTCTCTTGCAGCGAAAGAACTAATCAAAGCAATCCCTATTTTCCAATCAAAACCTAGGGGAGCAATCGCCGGTTCGATGCTTTTCCCTAAAATCCCAATAAAAGAGTGTTCTAGTTTATAAGACGCTATAGCAGTGTTTAGTTCTTCTTCGGTGAAATCCTTTCCGATGGAATTTTCTGTAACAATTTCTTTGGCATTTTTGAACTCTTTCCCAGGGCCAAAAGAAGCCATAACCCACAATAAAATAGAAATGGCCAAAATGATTTTCCCGGCTTCTACTACAAAGGATTTGGTCTTTTCAAAAACCGTAAGCCCCACATTTTTTAATAAAGGAAGTTTATAGTTAGGCATCTCAATCACAAAATAGGTTTTGGATTGAATCTTTAACACCTTATTTAAAATAGCGGCAGATAATAGGGCCATAACAAAGCCTAGTAAATAAAGTCCCATAAGGGTCAAGCCTTGATATCCCATTCCTAGAAAGGTTCCTTCTGGAATCACCAGCGAAATCAAAATAAGGTAAACGGGTAAGCGGGCAGAACAGGTGGTAAAGGGAGTCACTAAAATGGTGATTAAGCGCTCTTTCCAGTTTTCGATATTACGGGTTGCCATAACCGCTGGAATGGCACAAGCTGTTCCAGAAATTAATGGGATCACACTTTTTCCGCTTAAACCATATTTGCGTAAACCGCGGTCCATTAGAAAAACTACCCTGCTCATATAACCCGTCTCTTCTAGTACTGCTATAAAGAGAAACAGAAAAGCAATTTGTGGGATAAAAATCACGATCCCACCTAAACCAGCGATGATGCCTTCGGCCAAAAGATTTGTGAATAAACCTGGCGGGAGGTTTTTCTTCGTTGCTTCGCTTAATTGACTAAAGCTTTCATCGATAAAATCCATGGGAATGCTACTCCAGTCAAAAATGACTTGGAAGATGGTCAACAAAATCATAAAGAAAATAATGTATCCCCAAAAACGATGAATCAAGACACGGTCTAAACGCGAACGAAAATCAGTCGCTTTATTAATATCGACCGTATAGGTTTCTTTTAAGGCCTGATTAATGACTTGATAACGCTTGATGGTTTCTTTTTGCTGTAATCTTTTAAGGTGAGGTTCAGACTGTGTTCGATAAGCGGTGGCATCTTCTACTTTTTGACGTTCTAATTTGGCAAAATTGACATCTTGGGTAATCACTAACCACAGTTTGTAAAGCGATTGATCTGGGAAAACCTTTTCAAGGTTTTCAAAATACTCCTTGTCGATGGCACGAATATCTGTGTTGGGCTCTTTTGAGAGCGAACGATATTCGAGTAAATGACTTTTAAGGTTTTCTATCCCCGTATTTTCTCGGGTACTTATAAGGGCTATTTTTGTTTTTAATTGGGTCTCGAGTTTAGCGATATCGAGCGAAATCCCCTTCCGCTTCATGCGGTCAGACATATTAATTACCAAAAGTGTGGGAATTTCTAAATCTTTAATTTGAGTAAAAAGTAGCAGATTTCGCTTGAGATTTTCTATATCAGAAACCACTACCGCTACATCTGGAAAGTCTTTATCGTTTTTATTGAGAAGCAGTTCGACAACCACACTTTCGTCCATAGAAGAGGCATTGAGACTATATGTCCCCGGTAAGTCAATAATATGCGCTTTTGTTGTGCGGTTTAAGCGACAAGTCCCTTGCTTTTTTTCGACGGTGATCCCTGGGTAATTCCCCACTTTTTGATTTAAACCTGTTAGTGCATTAAAGACAGAGGTTTTCCCTGTGTTAGGGTTTCCTATTAGCGCAACATTGAGGTTTGTACTCATTTAATCAAATCTATGGAAATATGTTGTGCCGTTTCTTTACGGATGGCTAAGTGACAACCGTCAATCACTAGGTACATAGGGTCTTTTAAAGGTGCTAATTGTACTAAGTGCACTTCATTTCCGGGAAGACATCCCATTTCAATCAATTTAAGCGGAAGTAGATCAGTGTCGATCTCCACAATTCTCCCCCTTTGATTTTTCTCGATCTGATCTAGTGTAATCATTATTTAGAATGATTTTAAAGAAACAAAAGTAGGTGAAAATACGCCCGCTCCCAAAACATTAGAAAACAATTTAATCTTCAAAACCGTATTCTATTTTTAGGGTAGTGATGTCTTCCATCAAGCTTTCCATAGCGGCTTTATCTGTTCCATCATAATAGCCGCGAATGCGTTTGTCTGGATCAACCAATACAAAGTTTTCGGTATGAATCATATCATGTGGCCCCCCATCGCCATCTTCTTTCACCACAAAGTATGATTTACGGGCAAGGGTGTAAATTTCTTTTTTATCGCCGGTTAAAAGATTCCACTTAGCATCGTTGACCCCTTTTTCAAGAGCGTATTTCTTCAATTGAGGGACAGAATCAATTTGAGGGGTGACACTAAAAGACAGTAACTTAACTTTGTTGTCTTCTAAAATTTGTGCTTGTATACTCCCCATATTATCTGTCATAATAGGACAAATGGAGGGACAGGTGGTAAAAAAGAAATCAGCGACATAGATATGATCTTCATAATCGCGTTGTGTAATCACTTTTCCGTTTTGATTCATCAAACGGAAAGGGGCAATTTTATGGTATTTCTTAACGTGTTGTAAAGTGCTATCGACCAATTCAAAACTCACTTCTGCGGGTTGATAGATAGGGAGGATTTTTACAGGTACAAGTGCGTTGTAAAACAGTGCTAAGATGACTGCAGAAATGGTCGCAAAAACCACGAAAAACTTTCGGTAACGAGCAAAATTAATGTTCATATCTATGCCACAAAATTACACTCTTTTTAGCCTTTTACCTTGTTAAAAGAAAGATAAATAGGCATGGGGATAGCGAGGGCAAGTTGAAATGCTTATTTTTGGGCTTGTTTAGAAAAAATATTCTATGGATCCAATTGTCATTAAAGGCATTCAACTTTTATTAAGTTTATCAATTTTAGTCGTTTTACACGAGCTAGGTCACTTTATACCCGCGAAATTATTCAAAACCAAAGTGGAAAAATTCTACCTCTTTTTTGATGTAAACTTTGCGCTTTTCAAAAAGAAAATTGGCGAAACAGAATACGGCATCGGGTGGTTACCCCTGGGCGGATATGTCAAAATCGCTGGGATGATCGACGAGAGTATGGATACCGATCAGATGAAGCAGCCGGCACAACCCTGGGAGTTTCGCTCAAAACCCGCCTGGCAAAGATTAATCATCATGTTAGGGGGAGTAACCGTGAACATCGTCCTTGGATTTCTAATTTATATGATGATTCTTTTTGTTTGGGGAAAAGAAACCCTACCGACGGAAGATGTCACAAAAGGCTTTAGTGTTTCTGCTATCGCAGAAGAAATAGGTTTTCAAGATGGCGACCAAATTTTAAGTGTTGACGGAGAACCCCTTGAATATGTGATGGACGTGAACCGTCATTTATTTTTAAGAAGTCCAAAGACCGTAGAAGTTCGCCATGCAAATGGGTTAAAAGAAAGTATCGCTATTCCAGAAGACTTTGGCACGACCATGTTTGAAGCTGGCGAAATGTTTCCACTTAATCCCATTGCTAGCATTTATGTTGACAGCCTTTACCCGGGAAACCCCGCCGAAAAAGCTGGGATTCAAATAGGAGATATTTTGGTCTCCTTTGACGGTAAAGCCATCAACGGAAAGGGAGATCTTAGAAGCGAAGATTTAAAAGCACAAGACAGCGTTGTTTTCAATATCATTCGAGAAGATGAAGCAAAAACAATTACTGTTTACCCTACTGAAGAAGCGGTCTTAGGTTTTATGGTTAGAGAACAATTTGATTTTAGCACCACCCATGTTGATCTAGATTTAGATCAAAGTATTGTTGAAGGCTTTGACTATGGTTACTGGACCTTGCATGATTATGTCGTCCAGTTTAAATATATTTTTACGAAAAAAGGCGCTACACAAGTAGGTGGTTTTGGGGCGATAGGAAATCTTTTCCCTTCACAATGGGACTGGCAAGGCTTCTGGAGTAGTACTGCTTTAATCTCGATTATTCTAGCCTTTATGAATGTATTGCCCATCCCAGCTTTAGACGGGGGACACGTGATGTTTTTATTATACGAGATGATTAGTGGACGAAAACCCAACGATAAGTTTATGGAATATGCCCAAATGTTTGGCTTTTTCTTGCTCTTAGCCTTGGTATTATTTGCGAATGGAAATGATTTATACCGGTGGTTGTTTGCTTAATTAGAACGATTTTTCCATAAATCTTTGAGCCTCCCATCACTCTTTTTTATATTTGACTAACAAGACATTATTAAATTAACTAACATGAAAAAATTACTCTTGCTTTCGATTGCCCTTTTTAGCTTAGGCCTAAGTGCTCAAGATAAAAAAATTACGATACCTGATTTAAAAGCCCAGTTTGATTTACTCAACGAAAATGAAGCAGGAGAAATAGATCCGATCAATGATAAAGAAATCAATAAAAAAGTGAAATTTTTTATTGAAGAAAAATTCCTCAATGTTGAGTATACAAGAAATATCATTTGGGATAGCTATGAGACCTTTTTAAGCCCGTTTGATCGTTATCACTACCACACTTATATCGTACAGGTAAAAGTCGAAGATGTCGATCGTCTTAAATACATAGAAGTTAAGTATAACCCAAATACAGATGCTATTGAAAGTAACTTCGAATGGAATGCCGATATCGAAGATTTTGAAGAAGCTAAGGTCGAAAAAGAGGCCGCAGCAATTAATGCTTAAAATAAATCAATAGGAATTTGGGGGGAAAAGATTTTCAATTATCTTTGCCAACCAATTAACCATCCTCCTTAGCTCAGTTGGTTAGAGCATCTGACTGTTAATCAGAGGGTCCTTGGTTCGAGCCCAAGAGGAGGAGCAAGCGCAACCGCTACACTACATTAACATTTTAACCCTTCACGCAAGTGAGGGGTTTTTTCTTACAGTTAATTGTTTAATAAAGTTAGTCAATTTTTTGGCACCTATTTGGCACTAATCTACAAAGAGTGGTAAATCCTCCTGTTTCTTCTCTGTCGTTTCTGTACTTCGGAGTTTAGGTAGTACATAATGAAGTGAGAGCTGTAACAGTTTTAGCTTTTGGTTGGTATCCATTGAATTTACATCTATTGAATTTACAACCTCATCTATTAGGCTTTGTAGTTGTTCTTTTACTTCTGCTGTTATTTTGTTTTGGCTTCCTTTGGGGCGTGGCATAATTTTGTAATTTAGAGGTTATGGAAAAGGTTTATAATTTTTTTAAAATCAAATTTTGCTACAGAACTTATTGGAAGGAATGGCTAGTTTTCTTAATTGTATTAACTACAATAAGTATCCTTTTGTGGAGTATGGCATAGATTGTTGTTTTTTATTCAGTAGGATAGAGGTGTACAGGTATCCAATTTATCTCATAAAAACTTACTTCCTTTTCAGTTCGTCTAAAGTTTTCCCTTCGCTATTTTTCCAGTAAACCCAACCATTTGTGCTACGTCCAAGAATTGTAGCGGCAGCAGCACTCGGAGATGAAAATATGTGGTCTGAAGTGAAAACTAGGACACCTTTCTCTTTTCCAAAAGTAATTATGGTTGATGATCAATGAGTTAAGTATAAATTGTACCACTTTTGTACCATATGCTACACAATAAACGCATAACTAAGTACTATTTACAGGGCAAATTTAGGCATTATTTGGTACAATCTCGTGTGTTTGGGTAACTTCAAAATTGTCGTGCCAATTCTCTGCTTCTTGTTCGCCTTCTTTACGTTCAAATACTTCTATAAATATAGGCTCATCCTCATACTTTTTCTCTGTCATTTCTGTACTACGGAGTTTAGGTATTAATTTGTATATTTAGGTAAATAACTAAAAATCAATTAAGATGAAAAATCTATTTACATTATTTACTGTTATATTATATTTCTCTTGTAGCCAGCCTCAAAAAAATAAACCACAAGATGCAACTATAGAGGTGAAATATATTTACGATGCGACTTATCTTGATGAATTTAAAATTGGAAATCCAGAATTAGTGCTTAAAGTCCAAGAAATGCATCAATCCATAATTAATAAAGATTATGAAAATGCAGGAAGCTACCTTTCTGATAGTGTTGTTTTTGCTCTTGAAGATGGTTCAAGGTTAAATGGCAAAGAAGCGTGTATGAAATTTATGATTGAGGGCTATTCTTCAATTGAAATTGAGGATTATAAGGTTGGCGTAAATCTTGCCGTTACAGGTAACAATGGGGACGAATGGGTTCTTTTATGGGACACTGCTAACGTAGTTTCAAAAGATGGAACATCAACAGGCTTTAACTGGATGGAATCTTTTGAATTTGAAAATGGGAAAATTGTTTTTATGAATCAATTCTCCAAACCAAGAAACTAATTCTTATTAAGAAAACACTCAAAATAGGAGTAGTTTAAAATGCTCTTTGACTTTTATCGTTATTTTGTTTTGACTTCCTTTGGGTCTTGGCATATTTTTGTAATTTGGGTTAAACTATAAACTGATTTTTATGATTTTAAAAATATCTGCTTGGGGGTGGGGGGTTTTGGCTTGTGTAGCTCTTTTTTTCATTTGGTTGTTTTACAAAGGATATAAAGCCTACAAGAAAAACGGGTGGAATGACCCGTTTTTCAATAACGATGGCTTTGATGGTGGTATGGGTGGTTTTTAATTTCTATCCTTAACTTCTGTGGTTATTTTGTTTTGACTTCCTTTGGGTCTAGGCATAATTTCTATATTTAAGACTAACTATAAACTTATTCTATGAAAATTAGAAACCCTTTCAAAGATAAATGGCTTAGATGGAGAGATGACATTACTCAAGGTGAGAAGTTATTTTGGGGGCTAATTAGTGCTTCTATCGGAATGATAATTGCACGCCTACTCAATTTAGGTGAATTATTACGGACAATTTTTTAGCTGTTATTTTGTTTTGGCTTCCTTTGGGGCGTGGAATTATTTTGTTAGTGTTTACTAATGAGCCTTATCTGAATCGTATTGATATTCTACAGATATTTCATTTCCATTATTTAAATTAAGAATACTATCATCACATAGTTCATTTATTATTGATATTAAATCATTTGTCACGCCAAGATTTACTTTTTTAATGTTTTTAATTCCATTTGGATGAACAAATTTTATTGGCTTTGGGTCAATATTAAAATAAGTCATAAAAAAAGGTATGTCTATGTTTGATGGAAAAAGTAATTTCCATTTTAAATGTCTTCCTTTAGGGTCTAATCGTTGACTTTTAGTTTCAAAAAATTTTTCATTATACTTATTTAGAATCTTTATTTCTTTTAAAAACCCCTTTTCATAATTTTCAAGGCAAATCCCAAAAAAACCTTTTTTAGACCCTTCCCAAAAATTAAATCGGTCCAACAAAAACCCTTTTCCAATTATTCTTAAAACGAATCTTTCAATTAATGAAATAGGTGCTTTTTCGATTAGCTCAATGTAAGGCCCCTTAGAGAAATATATTAATGCATTTTTTGGGTTATGTTTTGAACCGAACTCTACATTAAATCCTTTCTCTTTAAAACTATTAACTGATTCGTGTAAATCATCGACCTTGTATAATAAGTGGCTTAATTTCATTTTTTAATTTACAAATTAATCACAAATAACCTCAAATCTCCTTTAAAGTAAGATTAGGTTTATGTGCTTCTTCAGTAAGTCTTTTCTTCTGGACAGCATCTACTGTTATGTTAATACTCTTTTTCCTTATAAGAACAATAGTTTTTATTGATTTTTGTAGTGTAAATTGTGCGTATCTTGTTTATAGGTATTCCCTTATTTTATTGACATTAGAACGGGATTGTTGTAACTTTGGTGGGAGGAGGCTTAATAATTTCCAATACCAACAAAACACACTTACAAATACCAACAAAATCATTTTTAGCAAATTCAATAAAGTCCAAATATTAATAGCTATCATATCAATATAAATGCTTTTTTAATAAAGTAATTTAATAGATAATTTTATTTTCTTTTAAAAAGAAGATTTTTGAATACAGGATAAAAGTGTTTAAACTATACTTGCTGTTTTTTAAATCATAGGCATATCATCTTCATTAAGTTCAGGAAGTAATTTTTATATTAGCATTATTAACCATTAATCAGTAAAAATGAAAGATATACTTGTTGTTGCAAAACTTAAAGAAGGTAAGTTTGAGAAATTTATGGGCTTTATGAAGTCTGAAGAGGGAATGAATGA
>Ga0115564_10000312_pt1 | contig 48942 bp, 43 predicted proteins | sample COGITO_mtgs_1105_7_FD_88680 | JGI IMG/M metagenome (GOLD analysis project Ga0115564, IMG submission 88680) | Pelagic marine microbial communities from North Sea - COGITO_mtgs_110523 | ecosystem: Environmental > Aquatic > Marine > Epipelagic | place: Germany:Helgoland, sampling site Kabeltonne...
ATAAAAGGAGCGTATAATGAACATAAAAAATATTTTGTTATTTCTCATATCAAGTATTTTACTTATTGCCTGTAAGGCTGAAATTGTAGAACTGGATATTAAAGCAAAAGATGTGTTTGCTGCTATTGATGGTGAAGATGGAGTAATTGAATTTGAAGCTCAGTTCAGTAATTTTGGAGAACTGGATGAAGAAGCACGAGCACAAGTTGAGGCGTTAGAGAATATCTTAACAAAGTTTATGGAAATAGATGACTTTGAAATAGAAAATACAGATATGGGTTATGACGTGATTTTAGAAGGTGAAATGCCAATATCAAATAATAAATTAGACGCAGCATATTATATTCATGTATCTTCATCTGAACTTTTTGATGGATACACCTTTTTAGAACTAAAGACGGGAGATAATTTTAATAATCTTACAAATCAAATGTCTGCGATAAATTTTATGTTATCACCTGATGAGTTTCATCCAACAAAAATTAAACTTAAAGGTAAAGATATACAAGTTTTGATACCCGCAACTGAAATTGATGGTAAAGCATATTTATTTTATGAAGGTATTGTTAATGGAAGAATTTCTATGAAATTCGAAGGTGGCGTTTTTGATAAAATCGGTGCTGGATTATTTTTGAAAGAAAATTAGATAAATAGTAACTTTAACTGGTTTTGTTTTACTAAATATGCTGGCTTCTAATGAACAGTTTTATTAAAAAATATATACAAATCCTGTACAAATTTAAAAAAGGTGTCTGTAGATTATTAATTTTAAATAGAAATCAGATAAACCATTTTTCTCCTAAGGGGCAGGTAGGTGGTGCGAATTCACTTTGGATCACCAAATTTCTCTATAGCAAAATAATTGATATCATTATAAGATTAAATATAATAATTATGGTAGCTAATAATGTATAAATTTCTATTTCTTTTTCTTTTTGCAACTTTATCAAATTCACAGCCATCATTTTCTCAAGATACTAATCTAAAAATGAACGTTGGCACTTCTTTCAATTCAAAAAATACTTTAGGATTTAACAATAATTTAAGAGCTCAAAATAAAAGAAATATTAATTTTAATCTTGAATATTCAAAAAGAAATTTGTCATCACGATTATCTCTTAATTTTGATGATCATGATATATTTAACTTTGATAACTCATATGTTAATTATGAGAAGGGAATAGCAAACTTGAGTATTGGCAAAGTTGACCGTATCTGGTCCTTTTCAAAAAAATCATCTCTTATCTTATCTTCAAATAGTAAACCCTTAGAGGCTATTTCTATAAAGTTAGGAAATAAATTCAATACGCAGTGGTTGCCTTCAAACGGAAATTGGTCAGTTGAGATTATTAACGGCCATGCAAAAAGCTCATTAAATAGGAATAACTCGATGCTTTCTGGCGCAAGAGTTACTATTAGCCCGTCTGATAAATTAAGTTTTGAATTTTTACAAACTGCCCAGTGGGGTGATCAAAATAATAAGTTATATTCGCCTAATATTGATGCTTTATTATTCGGGAATACTAATAATGGTAAAAATAGCAAAATGAATAAAATGGCTGGCTTTGGGATATCATATTCAGTACCTTTACATGAAAATACATATCGTCTTTATAGTCAAGCAATAGGCGAGGACGAAGCTGGCAATTTACCATCATGTTATGCGTGGATGGCAGGCCTTGAATTGACAGCCCTAGGAATCAAATTTCCAACGACTTTAACATTTGAAGCTGTTGATACACGTGTGAGTAAAACTGAGCATGGGTATTGTGGAGCAAACACAATGTATAATAATAGCGTTTATGATTACATCAATCATGATACTGTGTTGGGTGTACCAATAGATACTGAAAGTACTTCTTTAGAACTGTTTGGACAGACTCAGCTAGATAAGAATTTAAGCATTAACTATTCAACAAAGTTTCTTTCGATCAATAATGAAGATTTTGCAAATCACCGTTTGTCGTTAAAACGTAGCTTGGGAACAATAACATCTTTAGGAATTCATTGGGAAAAAGATGCTTTTAATTTGGGTGGAAGTATTGGCCATCAAAATATAATATTAAATAAAGTTAATATATCAAATGGTGCAATATTTAGCTTATATACTTCAGTTGAATTTTAATTACTTATTACAACTAATTCGATAATTATTGTAAGTAAAATATATCACAATTTTACTTACCCATACCTCTTATTATCGTAATGATTGTATTAACTATAATTTTTGTTTCAATAACATAACCCACATTCTGTATATAATAATTATCAACAGATACTTTTTTTGCAGTTGCCTCTAAACCTTCAGCATATCCCAATCTAATTTGTGATAAACCAGTAATGCCAGGTCGAATAATATGTCTTTCTCGATATCCTTTAACATTTTTCAAGTATTCTACAGCGTGTTCGTAATAGTCTGGTCTTGGCCCAATCAAACTCATCTCACCTTTTAAAACATTCAAAATTTGAGGCAATTCATCAATACGGCTTTTGCGTAAAATTTTACCAAAAGATGTAATTCTACTCACTTCAATTGGCTCATCATATTTTCTAGTAATTTCTTGAGTAGGCACCATGGTGCGAAATTTAATTGCAGAAAAGACTTTGCAATTTTTACCCATACGATCCTGAATGAAAAATAAACTCCCTGAATTAAAAAAATAGTTAATTAATGGTAAAAATATTACCATTATTAATAGTAAAGGAAGCAGCAATATACATATAGAGATATCAAATATACGTTTGTTTAACCAAAACAATTTATTTCCACTGAAATGTTGAAATTTAACCATAATAAAACCTTAAATTCTTATCTAAATATACAAATATCAAAATGATATAACAAGCTAATTATAGTTTATGTATTTTTTCCAAAGCATATCTAAGTTTTTTCTCCTAAAACTTTTCAAGCTTAGATTTCTTAAACCGAGAATACTATCTTTTGAAGTTACAATAACATTTGTTCTAAATTTTTTTATTTCTAGATTATTCTCAAATTTCAAATTAAAAAACATATTAACATTAGAATTACTTTTTATCTGATCAAGACCTATTTGAAATTTTATTCTTTCATCCCCAAATGTAGCATAAAGCTCTGCTTCTAATTTTTTATCCTGCTCTTGGATAGCTACAGTTAAATCATATTGGTTTGTGATTTCAAACCAAGTATGACCAATTCCCATACTTAAAATATCTGACTTGAACTCATGATTTAAATTTCCATAAAATTCCGAATCTTCGTTGTTAGAAAGTTTTACAAATTTTGCATCAAATACAGTATATTTATCTTTAGCCTGTTTTAAACCAAAATTTGCTACTGAATTTTTAAATATAATTAAATCTTTATTTAAAATTATCCCAAAAGTGTTGTCTTTTTGTGCAAAATATAACCCTGTACTTATACCCATTGAATGTCTTTGTGTGTAATTCGCGTTAAAATTATTTTTTAATAAAGATATGTTGATTTGTTTTGACTTATGAGGTTCAAACTTAAGCCCATCGTCAATTTTTTCACTTAAGTAGTAGAGGTCAGAAGCATCAACATATTTCTTTGAAGTTAAATATGCATCTTTTTGAATTGAAAAAGCATATCTACTTTTTCCTTTAATTTCAGGCACCCAGAATACTCTTTTTTCATTAGGATATTTGATAAAGAAATCATCAATTCTTTGATTTATTTTTTCTTGATTATTTCCAATGATGTAATTGAAGGTATCTGCCTTCACCGAACCGTTAAGAAAAAGTAAACTATTTATAAGTGTTATTTTAATATATTTAATCAACATTTTTTATTGAAAGGAACGAATTAGATATATTGTTTAAAACTTTAGAAATAATATCAGTTCCCCCGAGGATCGATAATCTATCAAGTTTGGGTGGAACTATTATAGTTGATCCTACCGGTATCACAGTAGTTTTGTTCAACTTACGACTTTGGCCATTGGGTAACAACAAATAAGCTTTTCGAATATCTGCTACTTTTGTTAACCCACCAGCAAATTGTAAATAATCAGTATAGTTATAACCTGGTACATAAGTTGCTAATGTTGACCTTTGCACAGAACCAACTACTGACACATGTGATGGACGTTTTGGAATAGTCAATATGTCACCATCTTCTAAAAATATAGGATTAGACGGATTATCATCTAAAATATTTAAGGCCATTCTTCCCACAGTTGGTTGCTTTCGCAATTTAGTTGCATACCCAAGCACTACATTAACTTGATCTCCAGCAGCTTCTAAGCTTGACTGTGCTAAATTAAGAATTGAAGCCTCTAGTTGATCAGCGAGAATATTGTTTGAGTCCTTTTCTAATTCTTTTGCGGACATTCTGTGCAATTCAGCACCTAATGGGTAAGCAACATCTGATAGACCTCCAGCACGCCTTATAATATCCTGCAATTCTTCTGACCTTGTAAATGAATACTTACCAGGAACCAGCACTTCACCTTTTAGCTCAATAACACCAGTTATTGAATCATTTATTGCTAACGGTATATCTAAATAATATATCCCAGATAAAACTATCTTATTTAAATTCGTATCATTTATTTGAATAGTTTTTGGGTTAACTCTTATCAAACGGTCATTTTGATTAATGGCTTCTGTTATATTCACAACAGATTTAGCAGTATGCTCAATTAAACCAGCAGTTGATAAAAAATTTGATAAGCGAATTTTTTTCGCAACAGGATAGGCACCTGGAAACTGGACAGAACCAGATATTGTACGAAGTGAATTTTTCATAATTTCAATATGAGTATTCAATTCATCGCTTTGTCTGCTAAGAAAATTTTCTTTGTCTACTATGCCATCAATCAAATTAGTATTTGGGATTGAACCGTTTGCTGTATTTACAATCTTATTCTGAGAATTTGAATTAATATTAAAATTAACACCATTTATATTTGCTTTATCATTTATAAACTCATTTTTAATAAAGCTATTTGAAAATAAGTTAACAACATTAGAAGGGCCTAATATTAAATTGTTTGAATTGGAAAAAAAATCTTCTGCTTCATATGTCACCAAATCCCAGGTTCTATTTTTTGAACTTGTTGTATTTAATCCAACGTATAATTTATAAAGATCACTATTTTTGGTATACTGTTCAAAAAGTTTAAGTTCTGAAGGCCTATAATTTGGAGGCAATAATAATACTAATCTACCATCATAATAAACTTTAACTGCATCACTAGATTTTAATTCAGACAATAAATTTGATTCAATTACATCGTCATAACTCTTTATAGAAAACCGATAATTCTTGCTTGAAATCAAGTTTAATTCTTCACCCTGACTAATTTCGAACGGATCAGTTAAGTTCTTTATTTTTACTATTTTACCTATATTTGTATTCTGCACTACTGCAAATTCGCTAACTAATTTAGGTAATCTATTTTGTAATTTCTTTAAAACGTAAGAAGATGACGCACCTTTAAAATGTGGTAAATATGTAAATAATACTCCATCTAACTTAATATTAATTAAATTTGCTTGTTGTAAAATTCTTCTGGAATAGCTTAAAGCCTCTAAATATTGATCTCTCGTTTCTTGCATCTCTTTTTGAAGCAAAATTACCTCAACATTATCACCACTAGTTGGGATGGGTGAAGTAATTTCTAGACTTTCATCAGAGATTATATTTTTTATAAGAGTATCATAAAATTTATCTTCAAATATAAATAATTTATCACCATTATCTAATGTACGCCGACTTTGTTCGCCAATTTCCGTTTTTAAATCAACTGCCTCAATAACTGAATTATTTTCTAATAATGCTATGTCAAATATTGTTTGTGGTCCTGGAGTATAGAAATTACTTATAGACTCACTAAAAGTATAATTTCGATTAACTGGGACGTAAGCCATTCTAAGTCCATCAAGATATATTTCCGCTATGTTTTTTGCCCTAGAGATTTTAGAGGATGTGGGATTTAGTGACGTATTTGGATTTTCTGCAACTAATGACAAATACTCTGCTTTATTAAATATCAATAAATCAGATCCAGGGGGTAGGATAATATTCTCATCTGCTAGTGCGTCATTTAAATTAATGGCCTTAACTTCTTCACCATCAATTAATGCAAATGGTCTATATGCATTTAAACTCAATACTGCACCATCTTTTAATACTTCTTTTATGCTTAATGGTGTGTTAGTTTTTATCTCAAAATCTTTTAAAACAGCTCCAGAGACTTTAGATACATTTAAATTACGGGTTTCAATGAAATCTACCTGTAGCGCTTCGCCTTCTTTAATTAATTCATCTTTCACAGCCAAACGTGTTGCTATTTGACCATTTGAGTCAAAATAAGATATTTTTAATTTAGCTCCAGAAGGCACGAACGATGTCCCCGTAATGCTTAATAAATTTTTTATTGATATTTCAGATTTATTATTTGGAAGTTCATATATTCCTGGATTATTAACAAAACCTGCTACTGCAATTGTAGGCCCTTTAAATGGAACAAATATACGTGCACCATTTTTAATTAGTGGGTCAGTTTTTGGTGATGGGTTGTGTAAAAAGTTATAAAAATCCACTGTTTGTGTTGTTTCACCAATTTGGCTTAATGAAATATTTCGCAATGAACCACTTTCAGAAATACCTCCTGAATATGCAATAACCCTACTTAATGGAGTATATGCTGGTACAGCAATAGTTCTTGGAGATTTTACATTACCAGAAATCTGTACTGTTACTAATCTAGCATTATTTAATCTAACAAACACTTCAGCAGATGCGTCGTCAAATAGAATTTTATCAAGAACTAATTTGCTGACTTGATTCAAATTTAAATTAGTAATATTTAAAGGATATATATTTTCAAGAGTGATAGTCCCATCATTCATAACTTGATAGTTTTTGTTAGATGGACTCAATCCAGTTATTGTAATCTGAATTGTATCTCCAGGAGCTAATTGATAGTTTCTTCCTATGGTATTAAAAAAAAGTAAACTATCATCTTGTGTTTGATTAAATTCATTTGATCCATAAATATTTAAATTTTCTCCAATAAGAGCATAAAAATATCTCGTTAACATGGATTTTTTGTCAATACCTCTTTGATCAATAGCTTGAGATAAATCTATCTGTAGATTGTTATCTGTATTTGCTACATTTTGATGTTCAGAAATCAGATTTTCATTAGTAGGAATTGTGTCTTGCCTTTGTGAAATATCCTTTAATATTGACGAATTTTCACCCAGTAGTAGTTTTTGAAGGTCTTCATTTTGAATTGATTGTGCAAAACTTGGTTGGCACAGGGTTAATAAAATAAAAATTAATAAATTTCTTAAAAATAGAATATTCATCAACTATCTTTCTTTATTGCATGTCTAATTAAAATGAGAGCAGCCCCAAAAAACAATCCCAATACCATTGAAAGAGCTAAAATTAATTTAGGTTTTGGTGCTGTGGGATATAAACTTATTGTAGCATTAATATACGGCTCTGCTATGAAATACTTTCCACGCGAAGCAAACATTAGCTTTTGTTCTTCTTGACCTATAAGTTCTGCTAAAGCTTCCCGATGCTCTCGAGATCGTGCAGTGCGAAGCTTTTCTTTATAAAAATCCAACGGCTCAGTCGAAAAGTCGATGTAACGCTGCCTCATAATGTTATCACTCGTTTTAGTTGCTTCAATAATAAGTGACAATATTAATTTTGGTTCTGATGTTTCGCTTGTAAAAGATAGATAACCAGTTTTTTGATCTTCGCTTATTCCAATATTTTTAGCGATAAAAATAGCCAACCGCTGTGGATTAGGAGGCATATATTTTACTTCTTTATTTCCAGTTAATAATTTCTTATATTTGCTTAATAAAGTCCGGCTTTTACTTTTCAGGGGTTTTGAGTACTTATTAAGGGTTTCATTCCATTCACCTCTAAAGATATCTTTAATAATTTTTTTGTTATCAAAAATTATTTCTGAAACTTCTGTAGATGTTATAAGCTCTCTAAATATATTGAAATCACCACTTTGTTTAGTTGGCAGTTGAATGCCTGCAATTGATGCAATCCCACTCAATCCAGATAAAGATGGACCACTGTCTGTTTCACTTACAGGCTTCAGTTTATATTCAACAGTATATTTTCTTTCTGCAGATTGGAGGTAATAGGACGCAAGAAAAACAGAAATAAGCGATACAAAAATGATAAAAAATTTACCACGCCAAAGTAAAAAGAATAAATTTCCTAGATCAATTTCATCATTCAGTTTGATATTTTGTTTCATGTATATAAATTTATCTCAGTTTTATCATATCAATAACTTTTTAAATCCAAAAAGAAAAGATTTAATTAAAAATAACAATTAAAATACATATATTTACATGCCTTGATACATCAATCAATGCAAGCTCAATAAAACGGCTTTTGATTTAACAATACTGTTTCAAAATTTAAAATATACTTAATTATAAAATTGTTATAAAATAATTTTTACATATTATTTGTAGCACTAGAATAGCCTATTTTTGCTTCCTCAAGAAGCTTATAAAAAAGATCAAAGTCATCATTATTTAAACTCGTTTTCATACGGTTTATATAATTTTCTATTTCTTTTTTCCTAAAAAAATCCTCTTTTGCTCTCATAATTTTAGGGTGGCTTGTTTTTAATGCGGTTGCATCAATCAACAGCTCTTCGTAAAGCTTTTCTCCCGGTCGCAATCCTGTAAATTCTAATCTAATAGATGAAACATCTAGAGGAGCACTGCCGAATTCATAATAATTTTTTCCTGAGAGTCTTATCAACCGTTTTGCTAAATCATATATCTTGATTGGCTCACCCATATCTAAAATGAATACGTCGCCACCTTTAGCCATACCTGCGCTCTGTATAACCAATTGTGCCGCTTCAGGAATTGTCATGAAGTACCGAGTAATATCACGATGTGTAATAGTAACTGGACCATTGCTTGCTATTTGCTTTTTAAATGTAGGGATAACAGAACCAGATGAATCTAAAACATTTCCGAATCTGACCATTGATATAATGGTATTATTATGACTTTCCGCATTTGCTTGACAAACTAACTCAGCAAGTCGTTTGGATGCGCCCATCACATTAGTTGGTCTAACTGCCTTATCAGTTGATACCAATGTAAAAGATGTACAATTTCCTTCTACCGCTTCCGCTAAAACGTTCATCGTACCATCAACATTATTAATCAAGGCACTAAGTTGATTATCTTCTACCATAGGGACATGCTTGTATGCAGCAGCGTGAAACACAGTGTCTATATCATATTTTTTAAAAGTTTTATGCAATAAGATACTATCAAGAACGGAGCCCAAAACACACGTAAACTTAACATCAGTAATATTTATTAACTTTTGCTCAATCTCAAAGAGTGCCAATTCACTTACATCTAATAAAATTATTTGTTTTGCGTCTAATTGTGATATCTGAAGACAAATTTCTGAACCTATTGAACCACCAGCACCTGTTACCAAGATTGTTTTGTTAGAAATGCGGGCGCCAAGAAGGTGTGCGTCTGGCGGAACTATATCCCGCCCTAATATGTCCTCAATCTCAATATGTTGGGTATTTGATACCGATAGGCTTCCACTTAATATTTCCTGTAATGTTGGGACAGTGACAACTCGGACAGGTAATTCAAGTAATTTATTGATAATTTTTCTCTTTGTGTCTCCATTTAGACTTGGCATTGCTATAACTATAAATTCAACATTATGTTGCAATACTAATTTTTCGATTTGAGATGTTTCAAACACTTTACAACCTTTTATATATGAACCAACTAGATCAGCTGAGTCATCTACAAACCCAATAATATTGTTTGTTTGCCCCTGCAATGCAGCAGTCGCAAATTGAACTCCTGCTGATCCCGCACCATAAATTAAAGTATTTGAGTTCTTAGAATGCCTTTTTAAAAAATAATATTCTCTAACGGCGACACGCATAAAAACTATAGAACATAAACTCAACAAGCCAGAGAAAAAATACAACCCCACTTTATCAACTCCATGTGTAAAGAGGACAAAAAATAAAGCTGCGGCAGAGCTAAGTAGGCCTCTAGTTAGAAGGGCAACACCAACATGCCTGATCGCAATTTTATAAAATCCAAACAACTTGCAGCACAAAATAAAAATAACGCTAAATGTTAATGGTGCACTAAGTTGATAAAGATCTACTTGAAGTAAAGAACTGCAACAGAAAAAACTAATTAAAATCACAGTAAAATCAATAAAGGGCAATAATTTATGTTTCACGTAGTATTCCTATTAAAAAGTATCGTATGACAAGTTAATTAGTCACCCATATAACTAGTTCAAATACTCTTTACCTCATCATCTTATATTAAACAATTTTTTTGACGGGGCACTTCTGTTATATAGCCGCTCATGTAAGTCCAGATGTAGTACAAATTGAGCTTCAGCATAAAACTTTAAAAATCCATCTTGCTTGAACATTACATTTTCCCGTCTACCACTATGTCCAAATCAAAGCATTCATTGATGAATATAATCACCAGATCCACCATATGAATTTGAGCAATATTACGCAGTCAAACTTTTTAATAGATGTGACACAGCTATTCAATTGCATCAAGTAATAATCTACCAAAAAAAAATCAAAAAGCTGCATAATGCAAGCAACCGCATTGGCTAAAGGATCTCTTATTTTTTTATGGCCCTATAGGCGCTGATATCAGAAAGTTTTTAATTATAGCCAGAACACATAATTATCGTTTGAGATGTCTAAATCGTAGACGTTTTCTCGTAAGCTAAATTAATTGTGGTTGCGCGCATACTTGCCGGTAGTGGAATGATTTTCTCCCAAAACCGCCTAGATGTGTATTCAATTTCTTTAACAGAAAAGCCATATCTGCTCCCAAGTAGTCGCAAAGTTTCCGGGCAGTACCAAGCAACATGTTCTTGGTTAATTTTATCCATTTTAGAAAAAATCCAAAAGTATAGGGTGTATTTCCAACACCATGGATTAGGCGTCGAAATCACAAATATCCCTCCGATTTTAAGGTGCTTTGCAACACACGAAAACATTAAACCGGGATTCTCGACATGCTCTATAAGATCACCAGCTGCAATGACGTCATATTTTCTATCAAAATCAAAATTTTGAGCATTTGCGAATATAACATCATACCCTTTTTTCACCAAGTAATCCACACCTTTTTGATAAAAATCTAACCCTAGTATAGACGAAGCAACATTCTTAATTGCTCCATGCAACCACAACGTACTTTGCTCATTTTTTGGATCATGGTCAACACATCCAAGATCTAAAACATCTTTATCTCTACAAAATTTGACAAAGAAAAGGATTTTTCCATCTTTTTTTGCACTGTATCTTTTGTTAGAATAAATATCAGATCTAATCTGTTTTCGAGCTTCATCAGAAAGGTATTGGTTATCTTCAGTCAAAATAAGATCCTTATTATTATTTTATATGTCATAAGTTTCCTATTATAAAATATGCAGCCCGTCCATTCGAATATTAGTAAGTTATAGAGCTTAATAAATACCAATTTCATAGCTTTTTAAGTTTTTTCTGGAGTATATTTGGCTTGTAGATGTGAACCCCATATAACTACGCAAGCTAGAAATAAAACATTCCTAATGACCGACAACTAGAAAAATCTGGATCTTCTTATCTGTATTGGATTGTTGCAGCATTTATCTTTTAATCACTTAAAAGCCTTTGCCATCCAAATCATTCGATCCTGTCTTCGTTCTCATCTCACATTCTATTGAGGCTTACCATGAAGCTAGAACGCTATCTGGAAAACTATCAGTACTTGTGCCAAGAAATTGCCAAAAGCATGCCTAACAGAGCTATAGCTATCAGATACTGGTAAAAAAAATTATTTGAGTATACCTTTTTTTACCAGTAACGAATGGTATTTCTCCGCGATAAGATTATTGACAATATCTTCGTCAAACAGTTCATGCGCTCGTCGTTTTGCGATCTTACTCATTCTAAAGCGTAAGATGTTATCATCAAGCAAGCGACTAATTGCATCAGCCAGTGCTTCAGAGTCATAGCAAGGGACCAACAACCCCGTTTCTTCATTCACTATAGAATCAATAAGGCCATAAATATCAGTACCTACGGTGGGCACCCCCATTGCAGCCGCTTCAATCACCACAGTGCCAAAACCCTCTCGATAGCTTGGTAGGCAAAGTACATCAGCAATAGCCATATAAGCTTCTGGGTGCTCTGAATGACCTACAATATGAACATCACGTACTTGTTGGATATCGTCTTTCAAGATGGCACCTTTTACCCCACTTTCAGTATCCAATGGACCAACAAATACTAAGTGCGCTTCGCTGGATGCAGCTTTAAGTGTGTCGAAAGCTCGCAACAACTCACGTATACCTTTATCTACCGTAATTCGACCTACAAATAGAAGCACAGGGACACCCTCCGGTATTTCCAGAGATCTCTTCATTGAAAAACAATCCGCTAACGAAAATCGTTCGCTATTGAACCTGCAAACGTCAACCCCTGCTAGCGAACCAGATCCGATCACAGATAGGCATTCATTATTCACAATCCGATGCTCAATCAAAAACTGTCGCTGACTTTCACTATCTGCATAGCAGTGTGTATTCAACTTACCGACAAGCACATCACTGAAGCGTGTGAGCCAACCTTTCAAGCCGTGCATGGTTACCCAAGGCTGACCAGTAAATGTATGCAGCCTTATTGGAACACCCGCTAAAAATGCAGCAATAGCTGCTAGCAAACCCGCCTTAGGTGTTGATGAGTGCGCGATTTGTATGCGATTCCTTCTAAAAAAGAAGAATAACTGAATTAATGCCATTGCATCTCGGAATGGAGATATCATACGTCGAATGTCAACTATCTTGTAATGTAAGCTAGGTATACCGCGGAAAAGTTCCTTATTGACACCCTCGCTACAGACCATGGTGAGGTTGGCGCCCAGTTTTACCAGCTGAGTAATCTGATTTTTAAGATGAGTTTCGAAAGCAACAGGCACAGTTGCAATACGAGCAATTCGTATACCAGATAATATTTTTTCAGCGCGACCTGACTTCTGGATAGTGGCCTCGACACGTGCAACAGTGCGAACATTTTTATCATTTTTCCACATCTTGTTATCCTGTTATTCTTTTAATATGCATTTTAAAAATTTGAATAACGAGTGCAAAAATAAAGGCAACACGATCTCTCATTATGGGTATAATTTTTCTTCTTTTCATTGTTGAGGTATTTTGGCCGTGCCTATTAAAATCCATCAAAGGTTTATGCAAAAAGGTAATCTTATATCCAAAATATTCAGCCAACACACCAATCCAGGCATCGTGAAATATGCCTATATGTGGTGATATTGGCAGAATTTCACGCAATATCTCTCTCCTAAAAGCCATACAGCATCCCGTGAAAGTATTGCTTATAATATTTTTGATAACACCTGGAGCGCTATCGACCATTTCAAAAAGTGATGTGTGAATAACTGTTCCATTGCCCATAACTGCAGCATCGTGAACAATCAGGTCAAGTTTTTGCGCCATGAACATATCCTTAATTGTGGAAACCTTGTCATCATACCAGAAATCGTCTTGATCACTAAGAAAAACCAGATCCCCCTCCGCTTGATGAAGTGCCCGGTCAAATGTAAGCGCTACTCCTATGTTGAAAGGGTTAATTATTAACTGTATTCGTGGATCATTGAAGTCCCTGATGATTTCAACAGTATTATCTGTTGAATGGTCATCGACAATTATAAGCTGATCCAGATCATTGAGCTGCTTAATAATAGATGCAATCTGAGCATGAAGGTGCCGCGCACCATTATAGGTTGCCATGCACACTGATATTTTCATTGGACCTGATTTTCCCGTAGTTATGGATGAAAGCTAATCAATTAAATAGCTCCTGCTTTTGAGTATTCAAATCTGTTTTGATTATAGTTTTTTTGCAATTACAGTCCAATGCCAACAGAATCTCCGAAGCAGAGGTATGTGAGATATTAGAATGTCAAATTTAACAATAATTTTTTGAACAAAAACAGGCAGATCAATTTTCTTATCTTTTGAAAAAAACTTACTATTAATACTTGATAAAACCATATGTATGAACCCGTTTAAAAACCAGACTCTTTGTAATTCTACCATTTCAAGCTTCCCTGACTCTAAAAAAAACCTCAAATCTTTTTCTTTGAAGCCTTTTGTTTCCTGATCTGCAATAGATATTTCTGTGTACTTAAACCTCTTTCTTACACCTAATAATTTGCCAATTCTTTTGAATAATGGGTATATAATAAAATATGGCCATGTATTAGGCTCAAAACCAATAACAAGTAGACCACCAGATTTTAATACTCGATTAACTTCTTTAAAAAAAGCTTCGGGAGACGGTAGGTGGTGCAATGCTGCCACGATTATAACAGCATCAACACTTCCATTCTCACATGGAATCTGCTCTGCATCACAAACAATATGAAATGCTGAACTATTAATTTGGTCAGAACTAACCTTTGTTTTAGCTTTTTTTACCATGCCAACAGAGATATCACTTTGAATTACAGTCAATTCAGAATCCAATAATTTGGAGGCATCTGTGCCATCACCGCCACCTACCTCTAAAACAATAGAACCGGCTGGTAAACTCTTTAAATGTTCCAAATACTTTTCATGTTGATAAACAACTCTATACGAAGATAACATATTTATTTCGTCATAAGAATCAGATTCTGTATCATGGTACTCAGCTTCAAGTTTTTTGAAATCTTCTAGTATGTGAGGCAATAGGATTGGTATCCCACCATCTATTGGGTAGACATGTCCAACTTTAACTGACACTAATTCATTAGTTGCTTCATCATATTTAAGAGGAGTTTTTGATAAAGGGCATACCAAAATATCCAACAAAGTTTTGTCTGGTACTGTCATACTTCTAGAATATACATTGGTATCCATATTACTACTGCGTGTTGTTTTCATAACTCATAGCTCCCGGCTCTCGTTCTATTCAGCAAATCTTCTAACGACTGTTCGATAGTGTATTTGGGTGTCCAGCCAATTTTTTTTAATTTAGTATTACAACCTATAAAATCTGGCACATCCGATTTTCTTAATTTAGATTGATCAATTGTTGTTTGAATATTTTTTCCCGAAAAACCAATTAATTTATCTAAAATATTTTGAATAGAAATTGATTTTCCAACACACACATTATAAATTTGACCTGGAACACCATCATTTATAATTTGCCAATAAGCTGCGACAACATCTCTTATATCCGTAAAATCTCTTTTTGCATCTAAATTGCCAATTTTAATGGATGAGGAAACGTCTCTTTCAACGCCTACAATCTGCTTAGCAATGTCCGAACAAACAAAACCAATAGGCTGATAAGGTCCTGTACAGTGAAATGTTCTTGTAAAATATAGATTTAACCCAAACTGTTTGTAATAATACAACCCTATTTCTTCTTGATGTTTTTTGCTAACTGCATAAGGGTTTGCAGGGTTTAAAGAATAAGTCTCTTTAATGGGCATCTTCTTTTCAGAAACAAATCCGTATTGTTCAGCAGAACCAGGCAATAAAACTTTGGCTAATGGGACTACTTTCTTAACCGCTTCCAGTAAGTTAATGGTCCCAATAACATTAGTTTGATATGTTGAGGTAGGATTTTTTAATGAACTGAAAACTGATACATAGCTACAGAAATGAAAAATAATATCTGGTTTAATTTCATTTAAGACATTCTCAATGGATACCGCTTCATTAATATCACATTCGTACAAGGATGGCTCACCATTTAATTTGGATATCCCTCTATTTGCCGTCGAATGTCTGTAGGTTCCACTTATGTCCTTTAAGCCTTGGCTAGAAAACATATTTAAAGCTGCCCTGCCAGCAAATCCTGTAATTCCTAAAATTAAAACTTTCACTAAATGCACTCCATATTGTTTTTGACTATTGTACCAGATTTTTGCTTATTTCAGCGGTTATATGTGATTATTATCAGACTGATAATTAACATTAGCGGAGGCCCTCCACCTGTCTAATGTTTTCATATTCATTAGTGCTTCTTCTGAATAAAATGCCCATGAGCGTTGATCTTCCATTGACTTAACAAAATGATCAATCATAAAATTGCTAGAACCAACTTTTGTTTCAATATAAAAAATTTCAGGGTTAACGTTTTTATACTCATGTAAAATAATTTCAGTAATTGCAGGATTCCTACCACCAGGAATCCAAGGTGATTTAATTGATAAATAACCCTCAGTACCAAAAATTTTAACACAATTATCTTGAGATACAGAAATACCACAGGAAATTTGAGCTAAAATCCCTCCAGAAAACTTGGCACAGCATATTGAACGCTCATCAATTCCCGCTTCATCTATGTGACTTATACCAAAAATTTCCTCAGGCTCGACAGTCTTCTGCCCTAATATCTCTGCAACAATTAATCTAACCATAGAAATTGGATAACACCCTACATCAAGAATTCCACCACCACCCAGTGCTTTTAATAATTGTCTGTCAGTATGATCATCTTCAGATTTAAAGCTAAAAGTAGCATTTATAACCTTAATACTTCCAATTATGTTAGATTTAATCAGCGTTCTTAACTTCTCAGTTTGAGGGTGTGTCGTAAAAACAAAAGCCTCCATAAGAAATACTTTGTTATCCGTTACAGCTTGAACAACGGACAAGCCTTCTTTGTAGTTAATAGTCAATGGCTTTTCACAAAGAATGTGTTTTTTTGCTTTTGCAGCCTTTATGGTCCACTCTGAATGCATCGAATGTGGTAGCGCAATATAGACGGCTTGAACATCCGGATCTGCTAGCAAAGAATCATAACTTGAATACATTTTTGGTGTTGCATATTGTATAGCAAATTTATTGGCAGTTAATTGATTGCGACTACCTACAGCGTAAAGCTGGCTAGTTTTAGAGCTGGTAAGTGATTGCGCAAATATATGAGCTATATTTCCTGTTCCTAGCACCCCCCAATTTATTTTCTTCTGCATATCAACCTGTTAATAAATCTAAAGCCGCAGTAATATATACTTTTTTGCAAATCAATTAATATCAATTTAGTATTTGGTTTATCAGCTCGAAGTAGATAAAAGTAAGTAATGAAAATTAAGTTTAAAGCTCTCCCTGGAGCATAAGCAATCAAAAAAGCCAATGCCTGTTTCATAAAACCTGGCTGTCCAGCAATAAACTTATGATATTGATCTTTAGTATAAGATCCTCTTGCTCTGTAAAATAGTAACCTTGATATGCTTTCCCATGGGCGGATAGGACAAACTAATTTTTTCGCGTTATTTGAAAAATTATCAAAACTAAATATTAATTTAGGCCATATAATAAGTGAAATTTCAAAACTTCGGGGTGTCCACATTGCGTTTCCGTATCGGATAGAAACTAAAGGGTCTGCAATTACTAATAACCTACCATCGAATTGCGTCTGAAAAAGCACCCCCACATGAACAAACATTGTGCCAAAATATTCACTTTTATTTCTAGAATTCCAAACCGATCGCTTAATTATTACACATCCTAGAAATGAACTATGCGGCGCCGTAAGAACAAAGAATTTTTCGAAGCTCTGATTATTAAAAACTTTATCTTTTAATAAATTAATACATTTAGGCTTTAATACTTTAGTAAGAGATTGATCCTTAATTTCAGAGTTGACGATCACCAAATCATAATCTGACGTCAGCGTATTTAAAATGTAACTAAGTGCACCTGGCTTCACTATATCATCATCAGAAAATAGCCAACAATATTCTCCTTTTGCACAACTAACAGTATACGACAAATCTTCATCAAATCCCCCTTTAGTGGGCAATTTAATGTAACGAAAATTTATGTACTTTGCCTCATAGGCCTTTACTACATCTTCAGTACCGTCTGTTGATCCACCATCCACAACAATAACTTCAATCTTATTAGTATTTTGTGAGAAAATACTATCCAAAGTTTCTGTAATAAAATCTGCTCGGTTATATGTAGCAATACAAATTGATAATTTAATGGTATCAGCCATATTCACTCTCCTGAGCAACAATTTCTAAAATATATTTTTTAATCCTAAGTGCCGCTTTACCATCTAAAAGAAAAATATTTTTTTCCAAGAATGCTCTACGAGCATCATCATTAGATATTAATTTCACACCTGATCCAACAGCAATATCTTTAACAACAGCTTTCATTTCAGCCGGAGACGTTGGGATGGTTATAAAGTTTAAATCTTTATAAAAATCACTAAATACCCAGCCAGGAAATATTGGACAAATAGTGGGTTTATTAGCAATAAGAGCGTCCATCGTTGCCGTTGAACCAAAGGAAATAAAATTATCACAAATTTTTATAAATTCACGGATATCAGTATTCCTAGAAACTAAAATTATATTCTCTGAATCGCGGATCAACGCTTTTGTTTCAGCTTCATTTTCAACTGGGTGTGGTTTAACTATTAGGAATGCATTAGGTGTATCTCTAAAAGCATCAAATACTGCGTTTTTCATTCCATTCAAGATCTTAGGATCTGAGTATTTATCGTGCGTTTTTAATCTATATGTTGAGGCTAAAACAAAAAGTTTAGCATCGTCTGGTATACCTAAACTTCTCCGTTGATTGGTTGCCTCTTGATTTGGCATCGTAAATTTATAATCGTGTCGTGGTGATCCAGTAACAATAACCCTATTTTGTGAAATTCCCTGGCTAAGGATTGCTTCTTTTGAAACCTGCCCCCAAGCCGCAACATAATTGGCGTAAAGAAACCGCCACTCTACAGCCTCTTTACCCGCCAAACCGAACTGAATATCCAAACTCTTGATCCCCAATTGACGAGATAATATCATGTAAATTCTCGCACGCGAATCTGCTACATCAGGTGAAACAATAATCTTGGGTTTATGGAAATCCAATACCTTTCTCGCCAAAACTACTTGCTGAGCTAACCTTGGCAAATAAAAATCAAACAACATTTCAAACAATTGCTTGAAATGAGCTGATAGATACTTAATGTCTTCTGGTAGTGCGTCCAAAAATACATTCATATTTTTGGTCATTTTTTTTACGTTATGAATCTCTTTTTTTATTTCATTAGCTTTATAAAATAAATTCTTATCCCAATAGTTCCATATGGTTTGGGAAATGCATCTTTTCGAAAACGTGGATTCAAATTTATTCCGTTTGTTGTCAGTTAATATAAGCGTGTTAATATGTTCATGCCGATCTAATCTTGCAACAATAGGATTTATTACATCTCTATACATTTGATTGACAAATCCCAAGCAAAGAACATTGATTTCACATGGCTCAGGTTTTGTTACGTTGTTATTTATAGTAAAACGCATTTTTCTAAACATAAAGTATACTGATGCAATATATGAGTAAACCGTATCAAATAAACTTGGGGGCTTCGTACTTGCCAAAACTTTTGGTAAATAAGTGTGGGCCAGCTCAGGAGAAATAACATCCCAAAAAGAAAACCCACCTATAGTCAAAGCTTGTTTTAGAGTCATGCAATTTTCAAGTTCGACATTGCCCAAAAGTTCCACTAAATCTGCAGAAAAATTAAGAGAATTTACTACATCTAATGTGGTATTACTATTGTACATAAATGACTTCTTTCTATTTGGCTATTTTTTTCAATAAATTAAAGGGCTGCCCTCAATAATGAATAAATTACATTATGCGACACTATTAAGCAGTAACGATCTTTTGATGAGCCAATGTTGTTAAAATCACATTTATATACTGTCGCGTATAAACCAAATTTTATCTTAATAACAGATGTGAATTTTCACATGTCATTCTTGGCTAGGTTTGTTTGGAAGTAATGGTATCGATAACCTGCAAAGAAGCAAATTGGCCATGCTTTTTGGGACCATTTTTCATTGTAGCCAAGGTGTATATTATTTCTGTTCATGCCAATTTTCATACCACCACTTCGCAGATATATGCAATGTCCGGTGTTCGCTTATCATCGTGGTGTTAGATCTTACTCAATTTTCGAACCCAGACGAATAACAATAATTCATTTTACTTGAAAGCAGCTAAAAATTTCATGCATAAAAGCGACCGCTTACTTCAATGGACAAATAAGTGTTAGATAAAGATATTATCAAGTTAGAGGATCTTGACATACCTTGAACAGACCGAAGGTATGGCGTGATGTACTCATTTGCATTATAGAGAGCTTTCATTTGTCTGAAATCTCCAGAATTTTCTTGTTACTGTAAAGCTGTTCAATTACCACATCAGCCTAAACTGATATTAAGAGTTTGGCCACTTAGTGATCCTCATTTTCAGTCAAAAGTATTTAGTACAACTAAGCACTCCTATGTAATTTTTACTGGAGCACTTCATAAACTCCAAAGCATACTATACTATCGATTTGTGTTATAGTCTCACTCAAGCGTCTGCGCTCTAACTAAATTGGCCTTTACTCCAGCTGTATTTCTTTTTTTCTGAGCTAGTACTCATTTCTTTTTTGATCGATTTAAATGCCATAAATATAAAGAAAAAGGGTATAAAATCAAAAAATTCAAAAAATAAATATGAGTCAGTTGACCACCTAAGACAAAATGCAAGAATTAATAATGAATATACCTTGTTATCTATTATAAATTTAAAAAATGAAATCATCAATAATATTATAATAATTAATCCAAAAAATCCTATTTGAGAATGCATTTGAATAAAAGAATTGTGATAGTTGTAATTAAGAAATTCACCACCAGGCCAATACTCTGTCCTTGGGTTTACCCCAAAAAATATTCTAAAAATATCTAAGTTTTGGAAATAATACCCAATTATATCACTTCTTCCCGTGTATGTGCTGTCAAATGATTTTGAATAATTTAAAATAGCATTTACGGAAAACGAGTAATCGAACAATCCGTAGAACCATGCTATCAGCGCTTTATCTCCATAAAATGGAATTGCCATAAAAATAATAATTGATACTATTGAACATAAAAAAATAGCACGGGTTAGCTTTCTTTTAGTTTTCAGAAACATTAAACCAAAAAGCAATACAAGACTGACAAGAATTCCTGACCTACCAACAGCCCAAATTGAAATTAATAGCGTAACGAACGCTGGCTTTAAATCAATTTTTCTGTTCAATCTATTGCTGATTATATAAAATGATATTGCGCCAGCAAACATCATTTGTGATATACCATTTTGACTTGAAAATATTGCCTTCATTGGATCGGTAGATTGCGATATTAAATAAAAAAAATAAATGGCCATACAATAGAAAGCAATTCGAATGCTCCACAAAGAAACAGACCCAGTAGTTAGTAGCAATGCAATTCCAGAGCTTCCCAAAATAAAAAATACACTTTGAACAATTCTTTCTGGGCGATTGTTAAACATACTGGATAAAAAAAATGAAATTAATAGTATAAAAACAAATGTAACAATTAGGGCCCGTAATCTCCTATCCATACGTACGGATAACAAAGCGTAAAGTCCAATTGCAGTTGTAATTACTGAATTAAAGTCTTGATCAGGCCAAATAAAGCGTAGTAAACTTAGGGAAATATATACTAAAAATAATAAAGAATGAAATGTAGATTTATTCATGATTAATGGCATAAAACGCACTAGCAAACTTCTCCAGTTCAGACTTAGCTTTTGGTGAACATATAAATCATAATGATTTAAATTAAATTTAGCAAAAATAGAATATTGTAGTTCTTATATATAGAACAAAGGCAAATATTTCTCAATATATTAACTACAAGAGGCAATCAAATTGTATCGAATATGAGTAAAAAACCACGTAGATTTATCGTGTGTTCTTTTAATTTAGCCATCAAGGTCAATTTTTAATCAATTCAGAGTTAGCCGTGAGGCTGAACCTAAGATCACCAAATATTTATCTAAACTTATCATAAACCTCAACTCACGAGCTAGAATGGCTTTGGTCAACCAGTATGACACACGTTTTAGCGATAATAACCTATTATTACTAACTTTCTAGATCTACTTTCGAAATGGCTTTGACTAACTTTGCCAAAAAATAGGTATGAAGGTTTGATATCATGAATTTAGGTAGATGTTATTCAACCTTAACTCCAGATTCTGGAATAATATCTTTTTCGACAATATTGCGAACATTGAAGTTCAAAGTGCCTTATTCGGTGTCAAAGGTTCTATTTTTAGAGTTATCTTCAATAAACTCATACCGTAGGGTTTTAGACAGCCCTTCTTCCAATGAAACAGGAGCAATAAAGCCAGTCGTACCAGCTGATGACTTAAATTGAGTAGTTGCCATAAATTTTTTAATACGAATACTACTTACTGGCAATGATCTATTGATTATCATCGAAACCGCATCAAAAAAATATCCAACCGACATACCTAAGAATCCAGGCAATCTCAATCCAACACTGTTTTTGCCAAACAGAGTGCTCTTTACCTTAGATATAAGAGTGTTCATATCTAAATCTGGTTTGTCGATGTAATTATAGATGTGTACTCCAGGTGTAAATGATAGGCTATATTCAAGGAAGGCCACCACGTTCTCAACATAGGCCATAGATTTTCTATTTTTACCATCTCCGAACATCACAAATCTGCAAGAGGCAATTTGCCTTAGTAAATTGTAAACGTTACCCCTGTTTCCTTCCCCAAATATAACCGTTGGCCTTATAATAACGAGCGTACGGTTGTCTGGATCCTCAGCTTGCCACTCTTTATAAATACCCTCCGCTAAAAACTTAGTACGCCCATAGTCATTAAAATAATTCGGCAGCCCAGTCTCGTCAGTATCTGCAGGAGCAAATCCATATATCGCAACAGAACTAGTAAATACTATTTTACCTATATTATATTTTTTAGCCGCTTCACAGACATTTACTGCGCCTTGAACATTAACATCATCATAACGGGTTATGGGCCTTATGTCATCTCGATGAAGAGCAGCAAGATTTACAATACTTTTAAATCCATCAAGCTGTTCGAGTGATTTCACGTCTTCTACATCAAGATAAATTATATTGTCAGACCGATTTTCAGTGTTGATATCACATATCAAATATTTTCGCCCAAGCTTGTCAAAATTCTCAGCTAGTCGGCTCCCTACGAAGCCTGCTCCTCCTATGACTGCAGTTTTACCACCTACCATTCCGCTTCCTTTAAACTCTTTAATTTAGACGTTTAGAACTTGAATGCTGATCATTAAACCTTAACCCAAGATTCTGGAATAATGTCTTTTTCATCAATATTTCGAACATTAGAGTTAAACCACCGTTTTGGCGCATACACTTTCTTATCTGGATTATCATTTAACCATGCTCCCCACCAACTAAACGAGCTATTTGCAATAATATTGTGTCTACATAAGCTCATTAAATAGAGATCTTCATAATTAGTTTCCGCGGTATTATGACCTACATACACCACTGAATATTCCAACTTTAAATTGTCCTTTACCCATTGTGGATCATCACTAAAGACAAATATTTTCAAATTTTCTTCTTTTTCACAGAGCTTTTTTATAGCCCTAAAATAATAGTCCATACTCATTGCATCAAGGATTTGATCACTATAGCTTCCTACCTTGTAATCACAGCGTCGAATATGCAAACTTACTGAATTGGAAGCCCTGATTAACATTGATAGTTCATTTCCTTTATCACTTATACTTGTCTTTACTCGTAATTCATTTTTAATAATGGGCAATATATCAATAAAGTATTTCTCAGATTGCCAGTATCCCTGTAATAATAAACTATCACCTAATGATTTAAAGTTTGCATCAAAATGAAAATGTCTCTCTTTAAATTCTTTGACTGCATGAAGATCACTCTCCAATGCAATGCTCTCGTTAATATTAAAGTGGCTCAATGAATATTGATGTAATTCGTATGTTTCAAATTTAGATAAATCTAATTTTAAGTTCACTTTGTTGATTTCAGCCAAGTGACGGGCCATCGCATATTGAAACAGTTGATTCCCCAATCCACCTATAAGTCTAACAATTATCATTTCTTATGTATTCCTAGAATTTAGTTGTAAGTGAGTAATATATCCGCAGGATCCAGAATTGCGTCAAAGAAGTTATATGTTTCTCATTTATAAGTTATTAAGAAGCTCAGAGTTTATTCCATACAATAACGTAATTGCCTTTAGCTGTTTCTGGCTCTTCTTTAAATACTTCTATTTCTGGAAGAAATTCCTTCAATTGATCTACCGAAAGAAAATTTCCTTTAAACACAGATGAGTTCAAACCTGAATTCATTGTAAGGTAACCTCGTTTACTATTCTTTAAAATTTTAAATATATATTTTTTTTGAAGTTCTAAGGGCAACTCTGAGAAAGCATAATTTGATATGACAAGATCATATTCCTGTTCACCATTATATCTATTCAGGGTGTAGGTTTTGTATGATCCATTTAAAATATGACACTCCAAATATTTGGAAATCAATTCTAATACAGGAGGCAAATCAAATAAATGATATTCAGAATAATTAATAATTTGATCATTAATTAACATTTGACCCCCATACCCGGCTCCTATCTCACAAATTTTATCATACTTTATATCACCGAATATTGTAAAAATATCAGATGCAATCTTAATATAACGTAGTGTTGAAGGACTAATCAAACCAACCGAAGGGTAGTTAACTGTTATAGGTAATCCAAGTATGTCATTTTTTTTAAATAGTTCAAATTTATTAAAAAATTCTGGTGTCTGTTTTTTTATTACATCCAAATACTGTGACCCAAGATCTTTAGACACATGCTCGAGTATTCTGGTATACCTTGGGTCGCGTTTAAATTTTTCAAAAGAAAGTTGATTATTTACAGCTTCCTCACAAGCATCAGTATATGATCCATTATCACTTAAGCTTCTAGTATTTACATTTCCAGTGTGTTTCATTTTCATATCCTCAGTAGTCATAGCAAGTACCTTAACAGTGCACTTTTTTAAATTTAATTTATTTCATCTTTTTCCTGGAGTCTTGCATTAAGGCCAATCGTGTTTAGGCCTGGGCGCGGCCTAATATACGAAACAACTTTATTTAGGCTAGACACATTTACACCCGCACTTATCATTCTCAGTTGTCGGTCAATGTCTTGTGGGCAGTTGTAAGGTTTTCTCCAACTATTTACGTTATATTTGAAGCACTTTAAATAAGACCTGTATAGCCATGTACTGTGCCCTCCAAACTCTGGAAGCTCATCCGTTCTCATTCCTCTAACAGATATTACTCCTTCACGCTCTTCTTCGTAAAGCCCTGCTACAAATTCATATTTCTCTACCTGAGCAAAACGCAAAAGGCTTTCCAAATAATCTGGTGTCATTATATCATCGTCGTCGAAGCTACAAATCCATTTACCTTTTGCTATCTTCAGTCCATGATTAAGTGGAGCAACTCCTGATATAAACCACCTTAGTGTTGGATCATCAGGATAGTTTGTACGCTTACGCAAGTTTATAAACTTTACCTTTGACGATCTAATTTGTTTCAAAATATGTGCTGTTTCACCCACACAGCAATCACCAATTATCAGAATTTCAAAATTTTGATAAGTTTGTACAAATATTGAAGGCAATGTTCTATCAATCAACAATTGCCCCCTGTCAAATGTTGGAATAATTATACTTATTAATGGGTTTTCATCTATATGTTTATATGATTTTTCATGCCAAAATCTTTTATATCTTAAAAGGATAAAGTCAGAGATTTTATACCAAACTGATATAATATTAGTTATTACTTTGTCTTGTATAGTTCTTTTTCTCATTTAAAAATTCTTCTTTTTAAGCATTGCTGATTTGGTTTCGCTATTGGCTATCCACTTCAACATTATTACTATCACCAGATCGACCAACCGCCATCAACTGCTAACACTTGTCCGGTCACATATTGTGACAGATCGCTAGCCATATATGCAATCGCACCTCGGAAATCGTCTTCAGTTGCCATACGTACCAAAGGTGTTCTCTCTTCGTATCGTTCAACAAATATTTGAGGCTGGCTTCTAAATATACCCCCAGGAGAAATAGCATTGACACGAACTGTTGGTGCTAAAGTTGTAGAAAGCCAACGGGTAAGCTGCATAAGCCCTCCCTTAGATACACCATATGCAGCAGGGTTTGCCATTTCGGTCCCTTGATACAACCTCCAATCTGGTCCAAATTCACCATAAATAGAACCTATATTAATAATGCTAGCCCCTTTGGATTCCTTTAACATTGGAGCTAGTCCTTGACACAGATGAAATGGTGCCGTCAGATTGACCTCTATAGCACGTTGCCATGTTTCTACCGTTTGTTTCTCAAACGATGTACTCCAACCTTCTAAATTGGAACTTCCAACAAAAGCAGCATTATTCACAAGAATATTTAAGACATTGTGTTGTTTTTGAATCGTTTCAAGTAATTTTATTCGTTGTTCAGTATTTTCTAGATTGCATTGATATTTCCATACTTTTATTCCCCAGCGTGTCTTTAATAAATCACTTAAGGATTTAAGGTCTGACTCAGGCCTATCAACAATAATTATATTTGCACCTAGTTCAGCAAGTGTTTCTGCCATCACAGATCCAAGACATCCAGCAGCACCAGTTATTAATGCAAGACGACCGTTTAAATCCATCAATTTTTTAATTGTCATTAGCTTTTGATTCCTTTTTGTGACAGATAAAACTCTGCTAATTTAAAGTCATTCAAGTTATCAATATCAATCGCACGTTCCATTGGCACGTGCACAGCACGAACTTTTCCATCAAAAATTGATTGATTTGTCATGACAAATTCAGGCCTTAGCACGTAGGCGACCGTAGCCATATCATACACAGTTGGTACATCCTGCCGTCGTGTAAATCTAGTTGATGGCGAAACAACTAAGCCAACAGTGCCATTAGAATTTTTTTTAACCATATTAAAATATGGACTCCGAGCAGCATCTGTGACTGTTATGATTGCATCAACTTTGTCTCTTTTTTCATATTCATCCAAACAGTTATTAAGGTCCACTACAGATCTTAATGGAGCTGTTGTGGGAACAGAAACCATTACTTTGGGGTAAGCCCCATCTGTCTCTTTCAGGTAATTAAGCGCATGCTGCCAAGCAAGCCACTCCGGACTGTCATCTTGTGCAAGTTTTTTAGGGCGCATGAACGGTACCTCAGCGCCATATTTACATGCAACATCGGCAATTTCTTGGCAATCAGTAGACACAATTACGCGTTCAATTCTTTGTACTGCCAGCGCATGCTCGATAGACCATGCTATAAGTGGCTTATCGCCAAGTAATCGCACATTTTTACCAGGCAGGCCTTTTGAACCACCTCGAGCAAATATGATCGCTATCGCTTTCAAGCCTTATGCTTTTTATTGTTCACAAACAATCTTAACCTGAACTTTCTCTACTGACGACTTGCGAGCAGATTCAATTATCTCTATGATTTTTAAACCATCTTTACCAGTGATAAGAGGTTTCTCGTCACCTGAGATGCAGTTTAAAAAATGTTTCCATTCTGAAACGTAACTATCCATTTCCTCATCACGAAAAACTTCAACCCAAATTTTACTATCTAGATTAAACTGCTCAACAGTGCCCGCCAAACCATTCCAGCGCAAACTACCTTTATCCCCTATAACCGTACACGAACGAGCAGTATCATGCCGAATAAAATCAAGATCAACTGATGCGATCACTTGAATTTTACTTATTGTGTTGGGAGTGAATCCAAAAATGAGGTGTGCAGTATCTTCTACATCAATTTCAAGATCGCTTTGCTGACTAAGTATGGCAGTTACCCACTCTACTTCACCAAAAATCCATCTTAAATAATCAATTTCATGACTGAGCTCAAGCAAAACACCCCCCCCAAGTTTACTGAGAGCAGATACACTTTTTTTGTAATCAGTATTTGGGCGCCAAGAAGGTAAAAATTGGCCTGCTTCGCAACGTACTGAAAGAACTTTTCCAATTTTTTGTAAGTGCAAAGCTGAACGAAATTCTTGAAGAGAGGATAAATACCTAAGATTATAACCAACTAATATTACAGTGTTATTCTGCACCGATAGATCAAGCAGGCGCTTGACGCTTTCTTGCGATGCTGAAAGAGGCTTTTCTATTAAGAGATGCACACCCCACTCTGTAAGTTTGATTGCGACTTCGGTATGGAACGTAGCCGGACTAGCAATCACAGCTAACTGTGGCGCAAAATCAAGTGCGTCTTCAATATTATTAAAACAGCCATTCGATTTTTCCGGCGTTGAAATGCTTTTCAAGTGCCTTAAGACTCTAATGTCAGCATCAGGAAAAAGATTCCTAGACAAATGCAAATGACGCTTTCCTATACTTCCATAGCCTATTATTAAAATACGATTAATCAATATATATCCTCATTAGAATTGATCATGCTGCTATGAAAAAATTTGAATATAAGAAAAAACTCATTATTTCATCTTGCTAAATAACAGTAGGCATTTATAGTTTCCGGTCAAAGAAAGCATATATTAATATTTTTCTTTTGCTTCACTTAAGCGCTATTTCATTTTATTAATTTATATTATCATAAAACAATTAGAACAACTTAAAATAATTAAACAATCAGTCTATTCCTTCTATGTAAGCGGTGTATTTAACTGCCATTCACCAGCTTCATAGCTCCATATATCTTTATTCCTAAACCGCTCCACAGCCTCATTAAACTCTTTCATAGTTAACGTATGAAAAAGTAAGAAGTCTTCTAGGTCATTAAAAGGTTTTTGATCTTGCAAAGATTTAACAATAGTGATTGCCGTTTCTCGACCTAACCTATCATTCCAAATATCATAACATGTCTGATCAGTGGACCGCCAGAATCCAAATTTAAGGTATTTAAACCAGATATTGATCTCACATAATTTTTCATCGATGTTGTCGTAATCTAGATAATTTCCAGGTAAAGGGCCTAGCTTTCTACTAGAAAAGCCTCTCTTTTTTACAAATTCATAATTATCACGACCATACCACCTCAAAAAATGCCCCAAATATATACTCTTTACTCCAGCATTCTTTAAGTTTTCATAATCTGGGTATTTATAGAAAAAAACATCGCGTTCAGAAATATCTTCATCTAGCCAATCGAACACTGTTTTTTCCTTGGTTAAGTCGCTCTTATCAATTTCAATCGCTGTTGGGTTACTATCACTCCGCTGAAGTCCACCAAACTCAAAAGCGATGTCTTCACCCCAAACTACCAATGGAACCTCATAAATCAGTGCTGTATTTACCACACTTGAAAACATAGCGCAGTGCTCTGCCCAATTTGGTTCTCCCTGGCGAACAAAACATTTTCTACGGATTTGTCGAAAGACGCTTGGTTTTAACGTAACTTTAATATGATCAACATTTAGATCCTTAATCATATTATTTAAATTCTCGATCCCCTCTGTCGTTGGCAAATGAGCCCCTAGAGTAACGCAAAGGACTTTTAAACCAAAATGCTCAGCTAATATTGCTGCCTGATACCAACTATCTTTACCCCCACTAACAGGGACGACACAGTCATAAAATGGGTGCTCAGCTTTTTTTATTTCCTCAACTATAGATTCTAGCTCTTTATATCTAGCGTCCCAATCTATTTCATTCTTTATCTCTTTTGACCTGCAAGCATTGCAGAAGCCTCTTTCATCTAGCCATATTCCGGGCTTGGTGTCAGGCATTACACAATTAGAACAAAATCTCATCCTTTAGCCTTCTATAGCCTTGAAATTACGTTGATCCATATAAGTTCTACCCAATAAAATATACTCATTTGAAGAGTTCTCATCTTCAAGTAGCTCTGTTAATTTATATTCTCGAGGATCCAAGACCTCAAGTTCATTTTCTGAAAATAACGGTAACTTAAGGTCTAATATATTATGCTTCAAAAACCAATTGTGTTCAGCATCCAGCCCCCAAACTGAAAGGTCTCTATGTGGGTCGATTAGCTCAATAAAATCATATTCAGATATTCCAAGCCATTCTAAAAAAATAGGAAGAGCTTTAGGCTTTACCACAAGATATCTACTGATAAGCGTCAACCCTTGTTGCTTGGATAATCGTTTAAGGCGAATGTCGCGAGCAACATGATCACAAACCTTGCCATAACCAAATTTAAGGTACTTGACATAGTCATGTACGCTTGCATTATTATAGCAATGAATTGACTCATAGCTATTGTAAGTACGCTCCTGAATACATGTTTCATATCCAAATTTTTCGATAATCTTTTCAATTTGTTTTTGCGAGTCCCAAAAAATATAATTGCCTAAATAAAGTCCACGAACGCGTGATTTTTCTAACTGCAAATCTGATGGATACGTAAAAGCTTGAAGATCTTTCTTAGAAACATTTGTTGACTCACCTATTAATTCTTCCGCATCAAACCCTCGCATTGCGTGTTCTTTTCTAACTTTTTTTGTCATCTCAACTGAGTCCAAATGACTAAACATTCCAACTTGATCGAGCCACCCATTCACACCCCAAATAATCAAAGGTATGTCAAGTTTTGTTGCAACCTGTACGGGAAATGTTTGACTGCCTGCCATTACATGCCAGTACATATCACCAAATTTTTTTAGGGTTATTTTCGTAATTCTTTTAATTGTATCAGGACCAACTGTTGAGTATAAATGGTCACAATCAAGTTCACTAATTAGCCTTGCTAAATTTCTTATTCCAACTTTGCTACTAAAATGAGTATTGTAAGTCACAAGCAATGGATTAAGGCCGTACTTGTTTTTCACCATATCAACAACAAAGAAATCATCTCCTGAGCCAATTACCGGAATAATGCAATCATATGAACTTCCAGGTCGATTTTTGTACTGAGATAACAAAGCACATAAATCTTTCTCTTTTTTGCTCCAGTCGATTACATATTTTTCCTCGTGAACACGACAACCACTGCACACACCACTACTATCAAACAATATATTTAAAGCATGGTTTTCAGGATATAAACACCTATTACAAAACTTCACTATTGAACTACCTTCTTAATAATCGAACCAAGTTAGAATGGGCGACCAAGAACATCTAAAGAAAAATTTTCGTACTTAACCTCTGAACTTAATCTTACCGGCAACCCCGAACTAAGCATTTGAGCTTTAGCTGCTATCGTACTATGTTCCATATGTTGGAAAATATTTGCAGCAGCTACAGCCTGACAACCTCCAACTAGAACAGCATCTGCAAGATGTTCAAACCTGCCAACGCCACCCAATGCTATCACTGGAATATTAACCGTAGAACTAACATGTTTTAACAGCTCTAGGTCATAACCTTTACGCGAACCATCTCGATCTACCGAATTAAGTAAAATTTCACCAGCACCAGCTAGTTCAATTTCTTTTAAATGTGCAATTAAATCTGAACTAAAGGATTTGGATTTTCTATAATCAAAGATGTTATATTTGCCGTTATCTTTTATAATATCAACTGAAACAGTTATACATTGGTCACCAAATATATTTGATGCTTCAGTAACAAAAGATATTTTATCTCTTACTATAGAATTTAAACAAACTTTGTCAGCTCCCGCTCTAAGCAATCGTTGAATATGTTTTATATTTTTGATTCCTCCGCCAACTACTAGTGGTACAAAACAAGCTTTGGCTGCCCACTCAACTAACTCCACATCTGGTTCTTGACCTTTAATAGAGGCATCTATATCAATAATAATTATTTCATCAACATCCCAATTGACGAAAAATTCTATAGCAGTTTTAACATTTCCAATAGGCAAATAACGATTAAAACCAAAACTTTGTACCACGAGATCCCCTTTAGTAATTATACAAGGAATGAGCCTGGTTTTAAGCATGATGCGTACTCTTTCTTGATTGGGCCCAGTCAAAAAAAGATCTCAGCGCAATCAAACCATTCTTTTGGCTTTTCTCTGGATGAAATTGCATACCAACGATGTTGTCTTTTCTAACAGCCGCAACCATTGCGTCTCCATATTGAAACTTGGCAAGCACATAACTATCGTCACATTTAACATAAAAGCTATGAACAAAGTAAAAATCTTTATCATGATCCAAGAAGCTAAATAGCACATCATGTTTATTTAGAATTAAGGAATTCCACCCTATATGTGGCACACGCAAATTGCTCAAGGTTTCCATATGTACCACTTTGCCCGGAATCCAACCAAGACCATCAGTTAACACCTTTTCTTCTGAGCTATCAAAAAGCAGTTGCATTCCTAAGCAAATACCTAAAGTTGGTGTCTTATTGGTCATCACTGCTTCATGTAACACGCTAAGAACATTTCGCTCTTTAAGCTTTTGCATCGCATCAGGAAAAGCTCCAACTCCGGGTAAAATGATTATATCTGCTCGAAGTATCAAATCACTATCAGCAGTTATTTTTATATCAAAGTCACCAACATGATTAATCGCATTCTCTAAGGATTTAATGTTTCCCTTGTCGTAATCAACGATAACTACATTTAGTTTAGAACCCATCAAGCTTGAATCCGTACATTAAATAAACCATTAGATTTAAAAACTTTCTTTTTTATCATAAATTTTGGCTCTAACTAGTTAATATCTGCGTGAGCTTGCAATAAATCTTCAGGATTACCAACATCTAGCCATGGCTCATGCATTGGATATGCCACAGTACGTTTGGCTTTTGATTGTAATCGTTCAAATAACAAAGGCATATCACACGGTGCCTGAGCTATTAATTCATTTAAAACTTCGGGTGACAGCACATAGACACCTGCATTAATATGGCTGCGCGCTACTGGTTTTTCTTCAAAGCCAACCACTTCAACGCCTTGCATTTTCACTACTCCAAACGGATGTTGCCATTCGTGTAAGCGCACCGCCATGGTTGCACTTGCTTGGTAACGATTATGAAAATCCAATAATTCACCATAACGTATATCAGTAATTACATCACCATTAGTCACTACGAATGGTGCGTCTGGCCTGGGATTTAGCAAACCCAATGCACCAGCAGTACCTAATGGTGATTTCTCACGTAAATAATCAATCCTTACTCCTAAATGCTCACCATTACCAAAATATGCTTCTATAAGGTGGCCCAAGTGATGAATAGCAAGCACAAAGCGATTGAAGCCCTCGAGTTTACCACGCTCTATAATATGCTCCAACATTGGTTTTCCGGCCACTTGTACCATTGGCTTGGGACAGTCTTGCGTATGTGGAAGTAAGCGCGTGCCCTTACCTCCCGCCATAATGACCATCAAATTAGTACGTTCAGGTAATGTGGACATTTCATCCCACAAATGCAGGCCTACTATTCGTTGCTGACCGTCCACCACGGGTATCTGCTGGATTTTATTAGCCATCATCAACTCAATTACCAAGTTGCGTGCCATTTCTGGCGGAACTACCAGCGCTTTGTGATTAACAAGGCTAGAAATGGTGTCATTAAGACCCAAGCCGTTAAGCAAACCACGGCGTATGTCACCATCTGAAATAGTACCTATCAGCTTATAAGCTTTGTCCGCAACCAGTATGATCTTAATGCCGACTTGATCAAGGTTGCGTATCGCTTGCCCAATAGTTGAATTTTCCAAGATGACAGCTTGGCGCCATATTTCTTTGTCAGTATTCACTTGTTATGTCCAATATTAAGATTAGTTAAATCATGAAAAGTTTTCTTAACAATATTTTTAATACTAATGGTTTTTAATATATCCACTATTTTGTCACTAGCCCCTTCCTCACCATAAGGATTACGCACTTGGCTTAAATTTAATTGAAACTCCGGTTCATATAGCATTTCTATTCCACTGGATATACTTTTTTGATTAGCTTCACAGTTAATAACACTTGAAGCTTGCAACCGACCACGTTGTCGATCTCCAATGTTAATGGTACCTTTTCTAAAACTAGGAACTTCAAGTAATCCACTGGATGAATTGCCCACTACACCATCTACGTGAGAAATGCATGACAAGTAACGTAATTGCCCAAGTGATATAAAAGCATGAGCATTTGAATGATTTGACGTAAATTTCTCTACTATTTTAATCAATGCTCTTCCATCAGTATCTGCATTGGGCATAGTAAAAATAAGTTGCGTCTCTTCTAACTTAGCCAATGCTGCTAATAACGCTTGCATTTGCTTTGCTGCACTAGAAATTTCTAGCGTAGCTGGGTGAAAGGTGATAAGTAGATTTTTTTTGTCAAACTTAACACCCAAATCAACTTCTAATGCATTTCGGTCAAGTAACCGTAGCTTTTTAATGTTATCAATACCCAGGCCACCAACTAAAAATACATTCTTTGGCTGTTCACCTAATTGAATTACTCGCTGCTTATATTCATCTGCCGCCACAAAATGGTAATGGGACATTTTAGTAATAGAGTGACGAAACGCTTCATCAATAGCACCTTCAGTCGTTTCACCACCATGCAAGTGTGCCACCGGAATGCATGCCGTCAAAGCAGTTGCTACTGATGAAAAAATTTCAAACCTATCTCCCAAGACGACAATTAAATCAGGTTTCAGTTCATTTAGAGCATCAGCAAAACCAATCATTCCTAAGCCCATTGATTTAGCAATGCCTAATGGCGTATCAGAGCTGGTGAGCATTTCAACCTTGCGGTCAATTCTAAACCCATCGGCTTCTATAGCCTTATAGGTAAGACCAAACTCAGGTGAAAGATGCATACCAGTAGCTATAACTTGTAAGCTTAAATCAGCATCGTCTTTAATACCCTGCATCACCCAGCGCAACAAACCATATTCAGCACGAGTGCCTGTGATGACACAGATTTTTCGATTCATAGCTCTATCAACTCATCTGCCGCAAAATTTCGCACCGCAGCATTTCCTATAACTTCATCCCAACGCATAGGTGATATACCAGTACCAGGACGCTTCGTAGAAATGTTATCGCTACTAAATACTTCTCCAGCATTAATAGCTTTTCTCGCCACAAGCGATTTTCTTACTACAAGTTTGTTACGCATCTCGCTTGGTGTGAGGCGTTTAATCCCGTCGCCCAAAGCTATTTCTATATTGCGGATAGCTAATACCATATCTTTAAGTTCATTAGGCTCTAAGCTAGCTTTATGGTCTGGGCCGGGCAAATTTCTATCTATTGTAAAGTGCTTTTCAATAACAGTTGCACCCAATGTCGCAGCGGCAATCGCGACTTCTATGCCGACAGTATGGTCAGAGTAACCCACGCTTACTCCAAAAGCTCTTTGAATACTCTGCATTGAGAACAGGTTAACCTCTTCCATAGGTGTTGGATATTCTGAAGTGCAATGCAAAACTGTAATATTTGTACGGCTTGTACCAGCGTGCTCTAAGACATCAATAGCCATTTCTATATCACCCATCGTTGCCATACCGGTTGATAAAATAATAGATTTACTAAATTGGCCAATATGGCGTAAATACGGCAGGTTGGTTATTTCACCAGATGGTATTTTAAAGTGATTGATACCTAAACTTACTAAAAAATCAACACTTTCAATATCAAACCCCGAAGAAAAAAAGCCAATGTTACGCATCGCACTATAAGCAATAAGCTCATGGTGCATATTTGCACTTAGTTGTAAACGGCTTAACATTTGCTGCTGAGATTCAGTACTTTCTGTGTTTGCACTTTGATAATTTGCTTTTGCAGCTTGCCGAGTAACTAAACGGTTGGCGCTAAAAGTTTGGAACTTGACCAAATCAGCTCCAGAATCCGCCGCTGCATCTATCAGTTGCTTACCTAGTGCTAGATCACCATTATGGTTTACACCCGCTTCTGCAATGATGAGAATAGAATTTTTCATTATTTATTGCTTTTAATTATTCGTGAGTTTTTTTTATGATTATATCTCACAGAAATACCCATGCCAACCACACAATTATTGCCTAATGTTATGCCTTGTTTAATAATACCCCCACTGCCAACAAAACTACCAAGACCTATATTCGCACCGCCATTGACTATAGCCCCTGTAGATATATGGCAGTGATCCGCCACTGTCGCATCGTGTTCGATAAGCGCGTTAGAGTTAATAATGCAATTATTACCCACCTTTGCACCCGCATTAACAATAGCGCCATGCATAATAATAGTTCCGTCACCAATCTGGGCATGGCTTGACACATGTGCAATTGGAGAAATAATAGCTGGCAACTTAAAACCTAAAATTAAAGCCTGCTTATACAGCTTCTGACGAACAAGAACTGATTCAATTTGCCCAACAGTAATAACCGCGTATTGATATTGCTTTGATAACTTGGGCAAGTCGCTGTCGGTGCCTATTATATTGTATCCCATACATTCAAGCTTCAACTCTTCCTTTTTTCCTACCAAACCTGCAATCTCAAAGGTTTTTAAATGCTCAACAACATCAATACATGAATGCGCATGACCACCAGCACCAATCAAAATTATATAAGGTTTGTTCATTCAACTTTTCTCAGCAAATGCGGGCTACTAGGAATATTAATCAGTCGTTTTTCTAAATGCTCAGCCATGGCTAAACACATACTTGGACAGTTGGCAAATGGCGTTAGATGATGTAAAAGTCTCCAAACTGGACGCGTCATCAACTCAGCTTGATTGGTTGCATGCAATATAGCATCCCGCTGATGAGCTTGATCAGCATTAAGCATTATTGTTTGTAACCAGTAATTGCTTTGGCATTGTGTCGGTTCAGATATCAGATTAGCGCCTTCGATAGGCGCAAATGCTGTTTGGTATTTTTTAAATAGTGCTCTTTTGGCAATTAGCTTATCTGGTAATTGTTCTAGCTGAGCACAGCCTAAAGCAGCATTAAGGTTAGGCAAGCGAAAGTTATAACCAATTTCATCATGAACAAGCTCCCAAGCATGCGGCATTCTTGCAGTAGTCGTTATGTGCTTGGCGCGCTGAGCAATAATAGAATTGTTAGTTAAAATAGCACCGCCACCGCCAGTAGTAATAGTTTTATTGCCATTAAAACTAAGTGTGCCCATTAAACCAAATGTACCTGTATGATAACCGTTATATACGCTACCAAGTGATTCTGCTGCATCTTCAACCAGTACAATGTTAAAGTCGTGTGACAATGCAAGCAGTCCATCAATATCTACTGGATGACCGAATGTATGCATTGGCACCATTGCACGAATGACTTTTCCTGTAGCAATATTAACGCACTGACCGTTATGTTGCTCGGTATGCACCTGTAAATAATTACGTAACTTACTCGATGCTATGCCTAGAGTAGTGTCTTCACTATCCACAAAATGTGGAGTGGCACCACAATAAGTAATAGCGTTGGCGGTAGCGATGAAAGTCATCGAAGGCAAAAGCACCTCGTCATTAACTTGAACCCCCGCAAGCAATAAAGCAATATGTAAAGCTGCCGTACCATTGACAACAGCCACCGCATGTTTTGCTCCGGTATATGTCGCCAAATCATTCTCAAAGCGATCAACAAATTTGCCTATAGACGATACAAAAGTAGTATCTATACACTCTTTCACATAAATCCACTCATTACCCTCAAAGTTTGGTTCATGCAGTCCAACAGGCCCTACACCAACAACTGATTGGATGGCACTAACAATTTTATCTGGCAAAGGAATATTCATGAATTAAATATTATATATATCAGTTTTGTATGTATTTAGATTATCTGATTTTACAAACCATTCTGCAGTTTCTGAGATGCCGCGCTTAAAACCTTCTTTGCTCCCGTACGAGGGCTGCCAATCAAACAACTGTTTAGCTTTTGAATTATCAGCCCACAATCGCTCAACTTCAGAATCAGCTGGGCGTAAGCGTGCTTCGTCAGTAATTATTTCAATTTCAACGTTCATTGCCTCAGCAATCAATAACGCAGTATCACCAATTGAAACCTCGAAGTTACTACCAAAATTAACAACCTCACCCAAGCCTTGCTCAGAACACATTGCTGCAATAAATCCTGTAACTGTATCTTGCACATAATTGAAATCACGTGTGGGAGAAACTGCACCAAGTTTAATTTGACGATTACCACTTGCTATTTGCGTAATGATGGTAGGTATAACAGCGCGCGCAGACTGACGGGGACCATAAGTATTAAATGGCCTTGCGATAACTACTGGCAAACCAAACGACATATAAAATGCATTCGCTAACTGATCCGCCGCTATCTTGGTAGCAGAATAGGGCGATTGAGCTTGTAATGGATGCTGTTCAGTAATGGGGACAAAACATGCTGTTCCATAAACTTCGCTAGTAGAGGTATGAATCACTCTGTTAACATTAAGGTCTCGCGCCGCCTGCAAAACATTAAGAGTGCCTTTGATATTAGTATCAACATAAGTATCGGGAGAATGGTAAGAATAAGGAATCGCTATAAGAGCTGCTAAATGCAATACAACATCACATCCCCTCATAGCTTCTTTAACACCATGTGGGTCACGAATATCACCAGAAAAAACTTCAAAATTACCTTTAACATCATCTGCACATTGATCCAACCAACCCCAGGAATTAAAGGAGTTATAAAGTACAAAAGCACGCACCTTATAACCTTGTCGAACGAGTGCTTCTGTAATGTGTGAGCCTATGAAGCCATCTGCCGCAGTTATTAGTATGGATAAATTATTTTTTTTTATATGCATATGAATTTTATCTTCTTCCCAATGATAAGTAGATAGTTAAACTATTTTTTATACCTGCGCAGCCATTCTACGAAAGCTCGGGCTGCATTTAAGTAGCTGCTCGTATGTACCTTGCGCCACCACTCGCCCATGTTCCAGTTCCACAATAATATCACATCGCTTCACAGTGCTAAGTCGGTGAGCAATAAGCAAAATAGTGAGGTCTCTATCAAATCCTTCAATTGCATCCATTACAGACTGCTCAGTAGCGTTGTCTAGGGCGCTAGTCGCTTCATCAAATACTAGAACGCTGGACTGTTTATATAGCGCACGAGCTATCCCAATGCGTTGGCGCTGGCCACCTGAAAGACGGATCCCACGCTCCCCAACATTGGCTTGGTATCCTTCAGGGCTACTTTCAATAAAATCAGCAATCTGTGCTTTACATGCTGCATATTTTACACGTTTCTGATCGATATCCCCAATAGGCACACCAAGCGCGATGTTCTCGGCCAAGGTAGAGTCAGCCAGATAAATGCTCTGTGGTACGTGGCCTATAATTTTCTGCCAAGCTCTAACGCGATTGCCACCAATTGGTTGCCCATCTACTAAAAGTTTACCTTCTACAGGCACCAATAACCCCATTAATAAGTCAAGCGCAGTACTTTTACCACTACCTGTACTACCAACAAATCCAACTCTAGAACCTCTTGGAATTGTAAGATTAAAACCATCAAGCACCCAAGGAGCATCGTTTGCGTAGCGGAAACGCACATCTTCAAAACAGATGTTCTTTTCAATGGATAAAGGGGCGAGCGTCGTTTGCTTTTGATCCACCGGCAAAGTTTGATCGAGCAGTTCGATAGTATCGGTTAGTGAGGCATAATTGCCAGCGATGCTAGCCCAAGCAGCATAGAGCTGTTGTAAAGTAGGTAACAAACGTTGTGCGCCTAGTGCAAGAGCCCCAAGAACTGGAAGGGCTGTGGAAACATCACCATTTTGTCGGCTAAAAGTGTAAGCCAAAGCTGCAATCATCACAATCCCCAGCGCTTCCATGGCAGGACGAGGACTTCCAGCAATAAAGACGTTGTTACCCTGCGCACGACGTAGTGGTTGATCTGCCTTGCAATATATATCGCAATAAAGAGGCTGTGTCCCGTCCAGTAGCACATCTCGTATTCCCCCCAAGCCTTCCTGCAAAGCCTTGACCACTTGAGTTTGCTCGAAGGCAATGCGCTGGCTGTTTCGATGTAGCTGTCGGCGAGACACCAAGGTGATCAACAAATAACTGACACCAAAACCTACACCCGCAGCAGAGGCTACTATAGGATCAATGGCGATTAAAGCTAGCATAATTGTCACCAACAGCACCGTCGAACTAACAACCGTGAGCAATGGCAACATAACCCCAAATACTACGTTATTGACCTTATTGATGATGCCACTTATGACCTCACTAGTGTTGCGGCTCGCATGCACCCGATAAGATTGGTAGAGTGTTCGGCGATACACTTCGATGCTTAATTCGGAACCACAGACAACTGTTAGCCGGGTACTAATCCATAATAAAAGGATGCGGGTTCCTCCAGCTAATATGGCTGCTACAGCAAACAAGACAGTTAGGGGTAATACCAGTTGATCGGCTGATGTAATACCCCATTCTAGTGTCAAATTCGCAACGGCTGGATGGTTGAATACACGTTCAGGTGCAACGAGTATGCTCAAAAAAGGAAGTACAGCGCCCAAACTGACAACCTCCGCAAATGCGCTGATCAACATTAGTCCTAAAAGTAATAAAAACTGTCGCTGACGAATTCGGCTAAGATGATGCCAGAGACGCACCAAAAAACTTAAGAGGGTTGTGGTTCTAGGAGCTCGCACTAGATAATCGCAGACTGCTTTAGGTCAGTTACAATTCGTCCGGTATCATGATATTCTACCACGCGACTATCTATGGAAGCGGGTGCAAAAAGATTACGTTTATCAGATACCTCCGGCGCCATCACTACAATACATTTGTTAATGTAGTACGTCTCCAAATCGCGCTGATCACCGGTGACATTGTATTTTTCACTACCTGAACTGAATAATTTATTGGTTTTCATATTTTTTCCAACTCCCTCACCGCATCCGTAATGGAATAGTGGTGGTTTCCAATGAATAAACCGTTCGCATCAATGTAATCTGCATTCGTCAGCTCCCCTGAAATTTCTGAATCAAAATACTTTACGACTTCATTTTTTGCAAAGTTGCCAGCAACAATAGGTCGCACCTCAAAACCAAGGGAATTTAGCTTTATCAGAAGTTCATTGCGGGTTAGGCTGACACCAGGTCGTATTACCAAACTAAATCCAAACCAACTACTGGCACTAATTTCTTGCTGAATCAAAACCTTCGGATGGTCCTGCATAACACTTTGCAACATGGCTGCATTTTTGCGACGTTCAGTTATAAGCAATGGTAGCTTTTTAATCTGCTCAATACCAAGGGCCCCTGACATTTCGAGTGGCCGTACATTGTATCCAGGCAGTACAAAGCGAAAAGATTCGTTGAACTCATCGTCACTTTTATCACTACAAACGTGGTTATCTTTTGGTAGGTTTCGTGTCCAGCCATGGGCACGTAATGACAACAATATATGGTGAAGTTCGTCGTCATCCGTACTGATAAGACCTCCTTCCATGGTAGAAATGTGGTGAGAGAAAAAAGAACTATAACTGCCCATTACACCAAACGTACCTGCTTTTTTTCCCTTAAACTCTGCCCCTAAAGATTCACAATTATCTTCAATTAATGTAATTTTTCGTGTACCGATGATCGATTTAATGCGATCGAAATCATTAGGATTGCCCAACAAATTGACAGCCATAATAAGTCGTGTGTTATCAGATACTGCTTGTTCTAGAGCGTTCAGGTCATAGTTCAGAGTTTGAAGGTCAATATCAACAAATTTAATCTTCAAACCGTATTGGTGAAGTGGAAAGTAAGTGGTGCTCCACGACACAGCAGGTACGATAACCTCATCACCAGACTTGAGTGCTAGGTCAGAATTGTTTGAGTAAAACAGTGCCGCGACCATAAGCAAATTGGCAGAGGAGCCAGAGTTGACCATTACGCAGTGCTTTACACCTAGATAGTTGGCAAACCTCTGCTCAAATTCAAACACCTTTGGACCCATAGTAAACATACCGGAGGTGATGACATTTTGAAGCGCATCATATTCATCTTTGTCCCACGTGGCCGTGGCTAGGGGGTATCTAAAAGTCATTTCTTTGCTCCATTAAATAATATTGATAAGCTTTTTCAATGCCTGCGCTCAACGCTGTGGCAGGCATCCATCCCCAAGCGCGCTGAAGGCTTATATCAACCAGCTTTTGTCTAGCGCCAATGGGCTTTGTGATGTCGTGCACAAAATTACCTTGCCAACCAATTACTCGCGCTGCAACAGTGTAGTAATCGTTGATGCTGTGGTCATGGCCCAATCCAATGTTGATCAAATTGGGTAGTTGATCGAAGCTTTCCAAGGCACACAGCACAGCGTCAGCCAGGTCGCCAGCATACATGAACTCGCGACGCGCCATACCGTCACCCCATATTTCTACCTCCGAAAGATTCTTATTTTTGGCCTCATGCAACTTGTGAATAATGGCAGGTATAAGATGTGAATGCTGGGGTTCGAATTTATCATATCGACCATACAAATTACATGGAATCAAAGTTTTATATTGCATGCCAGCTTCACATGCATTCTGACTTTCATGATTTATGTACTCGCACAACCTTGTGGCTAATATCTTTGCAAGCGCATAACCTTCATTAGTGGGCTCGAGTTCACCTTGCAAAACTAGTGTTTCACTCAATGGATTGGGTGCATTGCGCGGGTACATGCAAGAGCTGGCCAGATTGATGAGTTTAGGGACGCCTGCTTGGCGTGCTGCCATGATTACATTACGGCCTAGGTCCATGTTAGTAACCAAAAAATCAACTGGGTTTGCCATATTAGCCTGTATCCCCCCCACAAGGCCGGCCGAATGGATAACAATATCAGGCTTAATGGAGTTCATGTATCTTTGAGTTGCGGCAAAATCTGTTAGATCAAGTTCTTTGCTGGTGGGGGCAATAATATCGTATTGTGCAGCAGCAGGATGCTCAAGTATATTTTTTCCTACCATGCCACGACCGCCAGTAAGAAAAATACTTGTTTTTTTCATGTCATTAACCTTTAGCTTGAGTTACTTGATGTCCATGCTGTTTAAGAAGCGCATGCTGTTTTGCTTGCTCCAAGTCGAAAGCCACCATTTCCTTACACATTTCTTGCGTAGTAATTTCAGGCACCCAACCAAGTTCACTTTTAGCTTTTGAAGGATCTCCAAGTAGGCTGTCAACTTCAGTTGGACGAAAATATCGAGGGTCAATGCGAATAATAGGACGGGAAGTCTCAAGCTTCAAATCGCAAGATTCAAGATAGCCCACCTCATTGATGCCTTTACCTTCCCAGCGCAATTGCATGCCGAGTTCAGCCGCACTCCATTCAATGAACTGTCGCACGCTGTATTGAACCCCCGTGGCAATCACGAAATCTTCAGGCTGATCTTGTTGTAACATCATCCATTGCATGCGAACATAGTCTTTCGCATGACCCCAGTCGCGTAAAGCATCAATATTACCCATGTAAAGGCAGTCTTCTAGCCCTAAGCTAATGTTAGCCAAGCCGCGAGTGATTTTTCGAGTGACGAAGGTTTCACCGCGACGCGGACTTTCGTGGTTGAACAAGATACCATTACAAGCATACATGCCGTAAGCTTCCCGGTAGTTCACAATCATCCAGTAAGCATATAGCTTGGCTACAGCATAGGGGCTTCGTGGGTAAAATGGGGTGGTTTCGGATTGAGGGGTTTCTTGCACTAAGCCGTACAGCTCGCTTGTACTAGCCTGATAAAAACGTGTTTTTTTCTCTAACCCTAAAATACGGATAGCCTCTAAAATACGTAGGGTGCCCATCCCATCAACGTCAGCGGTGTACTCGGGTGACTCAAAACTCACAGCCACATGGCTTTGGGCGCCGAGATTATATATCTCATCTGGCTGAGTTTCTTGAATAATTCGCGTAAGATTACTGGAGTCGCTAAGGTCGCCATAATGCAAATTGATTTGAGTGTTTTCAAGATGTGGATCCTGGAAAATGTGATCAATACGTGCAGTGTTGAAACTGGATGCACGGCGTTTGATTCCATGCACAGTATAGCCTTTTTCAAGCAAGAATTCGGCCAAGTAAGAGCCGTCTTGTCCTGTTATACCAGTGATAAGGGCGACTTTTGGGTTCGCAATATTCATCTTTTTAGTCTCTTTCGTAATTGCCTTCAAAGCTCATGGCGTTCGAAATCTAAACTAGCCATGCAAGTTGAAGGGACAAGTTATTGTCTGCTCAGGTAATCTTTTAAAGGAAACTGTTGGGTTAAGATCTGACTAAAGCAAATTCTATGCCAACTGCAACGAAATGGTAAAATATTATTTGCTAATACTTAAGCAGGAAGCGCAAAATTACTTTTTATTATCCTTTGTATCGAGCACAATGCAATTAATATTAAATTATCATCAATTTTACCAGAAAACATTTCATAGATTTGCCACGACTTATTCAATATAAATTTGGTCAGCCCCTAAAAAGCTTATCAAGTCTTATATCTAGGATCTTTAACAGGAATTAATTTTTGTTTAATTACCTGCCATATCGGTCTTCAAATCTGACTATATCATCTTCCTCCAAATAACTACCAGACTGAACTTCAATTAACTCTAGATCAAACTTACCTGGATTTTCAAGCGCATGAATCACGCCTATTGGGATATAGGCTGATTCATTTTCAGACAAAATAAAAGTTTTATTACCATTAGTTACTTTTGCAGTACCAGATACAACCACCCAATGTTCAGCACGATGGTGATGCAATTGCACACTCAGCTTAGCGCCTGGCTTTACCGTTATTCGCTTAACCTGATATCTATCCCCAGCATCAACTGAATCGTATTTCCCCCATGGCCTATAGACTTCTCTGTGGTGCTCCCATTCAGTTCTTGCTTCTAATTTTAACTGCTGTGCAATAACTTTTACATCCTTAACACTATTTTTTTGAGCCACTACTAATACATCTTTAGTAGATACAATTACTAGGTCATCCACACCAATTGCAGCCACTAACTTACCATCAGTGCGTACATAAGAGTTTTTTGAATTATGAAGCAAAACATCTCCATGTGTCGCATTGCCGTTAACATCTTTATGGCTAGCACTCCACAAGGATGCCCATGATCCTATATCACTCCAACCCACATCCATAGGAACAACAACCGCATCATCTGTTTTTTCCATCACCGCATAGTCAATAGACTCACTAGGGCAATCCTCGAATGCCACCTCATTAATCCGCAAAAAATCATTATCTTTTGAAATATCTTGCATTGATAACTGACAAGCCTCATGGATATCTGGTCGATGTCTTTTAAGTTCTTCCAAATAGCGGCTTGCCTTAAAGAGGAACATACCACTATTCCAGAAGTAATCACCTGATTCCAAATACGCTTTAGCATCCACAGAAGATGGCTTTTCAATAAAAGCATCTACTGTGAATCCAGATCCTTGAGGCTTGCCTTTCTTTATGTAGCCGTATTCTGTATTCTGCTCATGCGGCACTATACCAAAGGTAACTAATTTTCCAGACTCAGCCAATGGAACTGCATCACTAACGACTTTGGTAAACGCCACTTCATCTTTGATAACATGATCTGCAGCAAGCACTAATAGTATTGGGTCATAATCATCTATCAATGATAGTGCTGCCAACGCTATAGCGGGAGCGGTGTTTCTCCCAACAGGTTCTAGTATAATTGAACCAAGCCTATCTATCTCAGAGAGTTGTTCTGCTACAAAGAAGCGATGCTCCTCATTACATATTGTAATCGAAGATTCAATATTCAAGCCCTCTAACCTTTTCACTGTAGATTGCAGCATAGTGTTATCGCCATTAAGGGCTAGGAACTGTTTAGGATGGTTAGCCCTAGATAAAGGCCAAAGGCGAGTGCCGGATCCTCCGGCCATGATAATTGCACAAATAGTCAATTCAGTATCCTTTTATTTGATAGAACCCTCTGTAAATATATTATTATTTTACAACCCCTAAAAACTCTGAGCATTATACCCCACAAAGCGCCATTGTAAAAATACAATGCTTTGATTATTTTTTATTATTTATTATTCATTCCAAAATCCTGCTCCAATTTAGCTATTTCAGCTTTAAGAGCTTTATACTCTTCTTTTTTACGATTAATAAATTTATAACTAAGCAGAGATCTTTCGCGTATACCTTTTGGAGTTAATAGATAAGTATATTTAATTTTTTGTGAATTTTCTTTAAAATTTGCAAGCTTTACATGACCCTTATCAATCAGTGATGTTAGCAGGTAGTATGCGGAACCATTCGAAATCCCAATTTTTTGTGCAATTTGCCTTGTAGTTATTTGAGGATTTGAATTTATGATTTGCATCACTCTCATTTTTGCATCTTCTTGATGCTCTTTGCGGCGGCTAGCCATCCATAGCTACCGCACAAAGCCTTAATTCAGGACTCTGTTTAAAGATCATTATTAAAAGTATATTTTTAGTACACATTCAATTTAGAACATCGCCTTAGAGAAGGCGTTTGTCAATATATATTATATATCTAAATGATACTTTTATATAATTTTACTTATGCAACTAAAGGATTATGAAAAGTTTAAAATACTCTAAATATATAAATAATTTCTTAATTTATATATTTTACTTACTAAAATTTTATCTCTAAAGTATAATCAAAACAATACTATAAAAAATATTTTTTAAACTATTGTTTATTTTTTATTATTAGATTATGCTCACATTTGAACGTTGTACTTCAGGTGTTAATATATGACAAAAGAATGGTTCATATTACAGTTTAAATCAAACTCATATCGTCAAGCAGAAAAAAACCTAAACCAACAAGGTTTTAAAACATTTTTACCTTTGAATAATTTTACCTCGCGTCAAAATGGTCGTTTTGCAAACGTTAATCAACCTTTATTTCCAGGGTACATGTTTGTTACATTTAATAGAGCAAACACTCAGTGGAGTAAGATCAATAATACTTATGGCGTTTCACGGCTAATTACATTTAATACCATTCTAAAATCAGTTCCAACAAGTTTCATTGAAAATTTAATAAATAGTTGTAATGCCTCAGGAATATTACTACCTGCAAAATCTTTAAAACAAGGCGACCAAGTAAAAGTTTTAAGTGGTCCATTTGCAAATTTCTTTGCTACCGTTGAAACACTTGAACCTGATCAGCGGATCTCAATATTAATGGATTTAATGGGTAGACGAACAAAAATAAAAACTAATCGAAATAATCTTCAATTATCAAATTAGATTTTTTTAAATAAAATATTTTATTTATTATAACCATTGGGATTACTTTTATGCCATTGCCAAGTATCTTCACAAATTTTCTTTAAATTTCTCTTTGAATACCAATTCATTTTTTTATTTGCCTTTGAAGAATCTGCCCAAAAAGTAGCAAGGTCTCCATCACGACGGGGTAAGTATTGAGTTGTAATTTTAACTCCAGAAGTATCTTCAAAAGTTTTTACCAACTCAAGAACAGTTGTACTTTTTCCACCACCAATGTTTAATATCTCGAATTTTTTTAATATATTTTGATGTAAAGCACTTATATGCGCCAACGCCAAGTCAACAACATGAATATAATCTCTTGCGCCTGTGCCATCTGCAGTTTCATAATCATTACCAAAAATATCTAAATATTCACGGCGCCCATCAGCAACCTGTGCAATATATGGCATTAAATTATTTGGAATTCCGATAGGTTCTTCTCCAATTAGACCAGATTCATGGGCTCCAACAGGATTGAAATATCTTAGAATTGTTCCCCTTCTTTTTGAATCTACCTTTGTCCAATCATGGATTATATTTTCAATCATCAACTTTGTGCGCCCATAAGGGTTTACTGGGTTAGTTGGATGGTCTTCATCATAAGGCAAATACTGCGGTTTACCATAAACGGTGGCCGATGAAGAAAAAACAATATTATTACATTCAGCTTTTGTCATTGCAGTAAGTAATGAAATAGAACCGCCAACATTTACATCATAATACTTCACTGGATCTGCTACACTCTCGCCAACAGCCTTCAACCCTGCAAAATGTATGACTGCTTCTGGCTTAAAGGTATTAAAAATTTTATCTAATGCAACTGTATCTCTAATATCTGCATTCATAAATTGTAACTCCCGATTGGTAATGCCTCGAACTCGATCAAGCGCGATCTCATGTCCGTTACAGAGATTATCTATAACAAGCACCTCATGGCCTGCCTCTAAAAGCACAACACATGTATGACTACCAATATAACCTGCACCACCTGTAACAAGAACTCTCATATTAATTTTCCGTTATATTTATTCATCAATTCTATTATATTAATAAATAACTATCTATTTAGAAGTATATATTCCAGCAGAATTGCCGCATTGCCTCTTTTATTAAAAACACCCAATATGAATAAAAATAAGAGATTATAACATGACTTCATATACACCACTAATTGCAAGATCAAAACCTGCTAACTTCAATTGGGAAGACCCTTTTTTATTAGAAGATCAGCTCACTGAAGAAGAGCGTATGATACGCGATGCAGCAAAAGCTTATTGTCAAGATAAGCTCATACCAAGAATTATTGAGGCAAATCGCAATGAAGTATTCCACAAAGAAATCATGAATGAAATGGGTGAATTAGGCTTACTCGGTTCAACAATACCTGAAGAATTTGGTGGCGTTGGTGCAAACTATACATCCTATGGCTTAGTGGCTCGTGAAGTAGAGCGCGTTGACAGTGGATATCGCTCTGCCATGTCAGTTCAGTCATCATTGGTTATGCATCCAATATTTGCATATGGGAATAATGAACAACGAAATAAATATTTATCTAAATTGGCATCAGGCGAATTAGTAGGGTGCTTTGGCCTTACAGAACCAGATCATGGCTCTGACCCAGGTGCGATGTTAACACGAGCGAAACAGGTTGATGGTGGGTATTTGATTTCAGGTGCGAAAAACTGGATTACAAATTCACCAATTGCAGATGTCTTCATAATTTGGGCAAAATCTGACGCCCATGACAATAAAATCAAAGGCTTCATTCTAGAGCGTGGCATGAAGGGGCTAGAATCCCCCAAGATTGAAGGTAAATTTTCTCTGCGCGCATCCACAACTGGCATGATTCAAATGGATGAAGTTTTTGTTCCAGAAGAGAATATCCTTCCAAA
>Ga0115564_10000318_pt1 | contig 48460 bp, 49 predicted proteins | sample COGITO_mtgs_1105_7_FD_88680 | JGI IMG/M metagenome (GOLD analysis project Ga0115564, IMG submission 88680) | Pelagic marine microbial communities from North Sea - COGITO_mtgs_110523 | ecosystem: Environmental > Aquatic > Marine > Epipelagic | place: Germany:Helgoland, sampling site Kabeltonne...
GACAGGTGCAGATATCATTTCAGCAAGCGTGACCGAAAAGGGCTATCACCTTGGCGCGGACGGTCTCTTGGACCTGAGTGATCCATCTATCCAAGCGGACCTGAGCGGCACAGGCCCAAGCACGTTGATCGGCTTTCTTGCGAATCATTTATCGACGCGCCACACCCCGCTCACGGTGATGAGTTGCGACAACCGCGTTGAGAATGGAAGTGTCCTTAAAGCCGCTGTGCAGCGCTTTGCCGAGAGCGCACAGATCGCAATCAATTGGGCGCTCGTGTCCTTTCCCAACGCTATGGTTGATCGCATCACCCCCGCAACAACGGATGAATTACGCGCCAAGCATAGTGACCCGATGGTCGTGCCCACAGAGGCGTTTCGCGAATGGGTGATCGAGGACAATTTCAAAGGCCCGCGGCCCAATTGGCCGGATGTTCAATTTGTAAGCGACGTTGCCCCGCATGAATTGCGCAAGTTACGGATGCTCAACGGGGCGCATTCCGCGCTCGCCTATACAGGCCTGTTGCGTGGACATAAATTTGTACATCAGGCGATTGCCGATCCAGATTTGCGCAAACTTGCGGCTCAGCTTATGTCTGAGGCGGGCTCGACTTTGCCGAAAAACGAACGTGTTCTGGTGCCAGCCTATTCACAAGCTTTGGTCGAACGGTTTGAGAACCCCGAGTTGGCACATCGTTTGGATCAAATCGCAATGGATGGGTCGCAGAAAGTGCCTTATCGGTTTGCACAAACACTTCGCGCAGGCCCGGCCCCATCGGTTGCAACGGCCCTTGATGCCTGGCTTGAGTTCTGCATCTCTGAAACCCAGACAGGACACCGCTTGAATGACCCTCTCGCCGATGACATTGCGCAAGCGGCGCGCACTTCATCGCCAAAGACGGCGATACTAGCTTTGATTAATTGCGCAGACCTTGTGCCGTTTATTTCGGAATAATCGCACCGCGATGCTGAACCACACGCGCGGCGAGGTCGTGTCCGCTTAACAGTGCTTCAGCTTGCGACTTTCCCGTGAGCACAGCGCTAAGATATCCGCCATTGAAGCTATCGCCTGCGGCGGTCGTATCAATCACGTTGGAAGCGCTTGCGTAGCTTTGCGTGACGTCACTCCCAATCGACATCGGCCCCTCTTCCCCACGCTTCAAAGCTCCCTGCCCTTCATGTACGGCGAAGCGCGCCGCGACTTCTTGTGCGCTTTGCTCAAATAGCTCCATCTCATCGTCGATTGATGGTAAAACAATATCGGCGCGCTCCCACATTGCTATGGTAACCGAGCGCGCGTTTTCAACACTTTCCCAAAGGCGAACGCGATAGTTGCTGTCGTAGATCAGTTTGATCGGCGTTCCAGACAGCCAATTGAGCAAAGCCAAACGAATGGGATGCGGTAAGATCGCTAACGAAATTCCTGACAGATAGATCGCATCATAGCTGTTGAGAAATTCGAAATCCCCATCTGCGAATGTCTGACGTGCGGCCGAATTGCTACGCCAATAGGTGAAGCTGCGCTCACCGTCCGGTGTCGTGGTGATTGCGTAAAGACCGGGGGACGCATCCGTTAGAGTTTGGATCGCCTCGGTGCCCAAATCCTGTGCGTCGATAAAGGCCATGATGCGCTGAGAAAACGGATCGTCACCAAGGCAGGTGACATAGTCGACCGACAGCTCAGGCGCGCTGCGCTTAAGGTAAATCGCAGTGTTGAGTGTATCCCCTGCCACCCCGACTTGTGGGCTGTCATCGCCCATCGACAACTCAATCATTGCTTCGCCGATACATGCGATTTTGCTCATACTTGCTCTCGCTTCCAAATGATTAAACCTGCGCCCATGATGACGAGCGCGCCCAGCAATGTGCCCCCATCGGGCACTGTGCCAAAAATAATAAACCCTAAGATCGCTACATAGATTAGGAACGAATAGGTGAACGGCATCAACTGGTTGGCCGTGCCAAAGCGATGCGCGTTGGTGAGGAGTTGGTGCCCGGCCCAGCCTAGCACGCCTAGGCTAAACAACACGATCCAAGCGAAAGGAGACGCCATTGGCAGCCATGCCCAGATCGCGAAAGGCGCAAGCACCGTCGTGCCGACAAGCCCCATGTAAAACTGCATCGTGTCCACGGCCACTATGCCCGAAAGCTTGCGCGTCATGATCGAATAAAGCGCCAGTGCAGTGGCGTTGTAAACGATCAGTAGCATGCTTGGATGGAAGACTTCCCCGAACGGGCGCACGACGATCAAGACGCCAACGAAACCCAAAAGGATGGCGCCCCAGCGCCATGGGCCAACCTTTTCTTTCAGCACGAAAATCGACAGGAAACAGACCACCACAGGACTTGAAAACATGATCGCAGAAACGACAGTCAGCGGTAGAAATCGTAACGCGTAGAAGTTCAACAGGGTGGCAGACACCAACAGACAAGCGCGACTTAGAACTTGCCACGCATGATCTGTTTGGAAGCGCTCCACAGAAAAACCACCTCTACCGATGATCCCTATCGAGATCACAAGATGGCTCGCGTAGCGCATAAAGGCGAGCTGAAACGCCGACACGCCAGCCACTGCCAACCACTTCGCACCTGTGTCGACAATCGCGAACAGGAACCATGCCCCCAGCATCAAAAGGATGCCGTAGCGGGGCAGGTCTATATTGGTTTGAGCAGTGACGGCCATGCTTTAGGCTTTGAAACGGTTGACGTAAAAGTCGACCATTTGGCTAACCATATCATCCGCTTGACCATTGTCGCGCGCTTCTGAAAGCGCGGTAAGCGGGCCTTTGACCATGATGCTGTCCACACCTGCATCTTCAGCCATGCGTGCATAGTAACCGACGTCTTTCGCCGCATTCTTGATCGCAAATTCAAGCTGGCTGGGATCATTATCCACACCGTAAGCTTTCACAAACCCCATCATCCCAGAATTGAGCGGCCCTGCGGACATCACATCGTAGACTTGTCCACGATCCACACCCGCAAGATCGGCCATCGCAAAAGCCTCGGCCATCGCATTAGCGACAGTCATACCAAAGAAGTTGTTGAGCAGTTTGATCGTGTGGCCAGAACCGACTGCGCCAAGGTGAAAAACGTTTTCGCCCAGATCCTTTAGTACAGGCTCGACTCGTTTGAACGCCTCCATATCGCCAGAGGCCATGATGTTGAGCAAGCCATCCTTCGCATGCGCAGGCGTGCGCCCGAGCGGCGCGTCAAGGAATTGGCCGCCCGCCGCTTCAGCCTCGACAGCCAATGCGCGGCTGCTGGCGGGCAACGACGTGCCAAAATCAACCACCGTAGCTCCTTTGCGCAGGCCTGCGAAGACGCCTTCATTGCCGCGCATACGACCCTCGACGTGATCGGACGTACCCATGCAGAGCATAACGATATCGCTTGCTTCGGCCACCTCTTTGGCGTTGCTTGCCTCATGCGCGCCGCGCGCGATAGCTTGATCCAGGTAGGTGCGATCCGTGTTCCCAAGAACGGTCAGATCATATCCCTGATCCTGCAAGCGTCCTGCCATCGCGCCGCCCATAAGACCAAGGCCGATAAATCCGATTTTAGGTTTGCTCATGTCTTATCCCTCCAAAGGGTTATGTGATGGTATCAAAGGCACGCTTTTTCATGCCTTTTTGGATTTCATATATCGAGATCGGCACATCCGGCTGCGGTTGCGGGATGCGCACTGGAATGTCTTTCAGACGCGGATTGAGAGTGCTTTGACCACAAAGCATGCGGGTATCATAGTCCTTAATCCCGTCCCAGCGGGTCATCGATCCCATAATCGGAAACGCATCTGCTGCCATCAGCTCAAAGAACAAAATCCGCCGCGCATGATCAGATGTATTCAGCGCTGAGCCATGCACAATGCGCCCGTGATGAATGCTGACCGATCCCGCAGGTCCCATCAGTTTCACGGCATCAGCTGGGTTCAAACCGTTCTCGTTTGGCAACATCGCACCTGCGAAAACACCGTCCACATGATGGTCAAATACTGGCCCTTTGTGTGAGCCGGGATAGACCATGAGCGGGCCATTCTCTTCGGCCATATCGTCAATGCAGACACCAATGGCGAGGATATCATCATTGGTATGCGGGTAGAACGCGTAGTCCTGATGCCACTCAACAGCTGCACCGTAGCCCGCTGACTTCATGTTCAGTTTCGTCGTATGCAAACGCAGGTTCGGCCCGATTAGATCGCGCGCAGGGGCAAGGACATGATCCGATGTCATCAACTCAGCAACCACGTCTGAGATCGTATGCGGCAGTTTGATGCGGCGCAGGCGTGGATCTTCTGGCGTGTGGCTGTCTTCCAAATCGAGACGGTCGTTGCTTTGCTCAAGCATGGCAGATTCCAACTCAAACCGTGCAATTTCAGCGCGTAATTTGGCGAGCCACTCCTCGGGGATTTGACGTTCGAGAAGCAGATATCCGTTCTCATCATACTGCGCAATTTGCGCGGCGCTCAGCTGTTCAGCCATGCAGCAATCCTCTCTCACTCACCTCCGCGAGTTGCGTTTCGATGCTTTCGGCCACGGCAAGTGTACGCGCGGCGTCTGCCACATCGATCAAAGGCGTTTCACCGTTCATCAAATCAATGAAGTGATCCAACTGGCTTTCCAGTGGCGGCTTTTCGTTGAGGGCAACTTCGAACGGTATTTGCTGCGCTGGTGCACCCCATTGTTCGCCCTGCCAAAGCGTCATCGAGGGAAAACTAATCGCGCCTTTGGTGCCGGTGATCCACATCATGTCTTGCATGGTCGTGCCGATATTGGGGTTTTCCCCTGTGCCCGCCTCAAATCCCCAAGGGCTAGGCGCGGTGTCAGCAAAGCTGATCGTCCCTGTCGCACCATTTTCAAAGCTCAACGCCACAGCGCCGCTTTCGATCCTGTCGCTGCCACGCGTCGCGCCGCCACGCAGCGCAACCGCACCGACGACTTCGCCAATCACAAAGCGCAAGATATCAATGTCATGCACCAAATTGATCATCACAGGGCTGCCCCCTGCGGTGCGCCAATTGCCCTCGAAATACGCGTCCGGCTTACGCATCGCCCAAATCAGTGAAGCATTCACGACATCCCCGACGATCCCTGCCTTGAGCGCGCGGCGAAGCTGCTTGACAGGTGCATGATAGCGGCGGTGATGCCCCACGAGCGAACCAACTTTAGTGTCTTTTAGCACCGCTTCGAGTGCACGCGCCTCTTGCAAAGTCCCAGCCACTGGTTTTTCGATAAGCATATGCCAGCCACGTTTTGCAGCTTCGATACCTTGGCGTGCGTGCAGATGTGTTGGCGTTGCGATGATCACGCCATCCACGGGCAAATCAACCTCGGTGATCGAAGAAAACCGCAGCACATCTGGCGTGATACTAAGATCAGGATCGACCAAGCCAACCAACGTGCAATAAGGATGCTCGCGGACCGCTGCTAGATGGCGAATGCCAATTAACCCACCGCCAACAACAAGGATGCGCTTCACATCACTGCTCCGATTTGCCACGGCACGAACTCATAATCGCCAAGGCCTTGAGCTTCGGATTTTGTCGTCTCACCAGAGGCAACACGCAAGAACATCTCGTAAATTTCGCGGCCCTTTTGTTCAACACTGATCCCTTTGGAGAGGATCTCGCCTGCATCAATGTCCATGTCCTCGGACATGCGCTGCGCCATTTCCGTGTTTGTCGCGATCTTTACTGTTGGCGCGGGTTTGGACCCAAAAGCTGAGCCGCGTCCCGTCGTGAAGCACACAAGATTGCACCCCCCTGCGATCTGCCCTGTGACAGAAGCCGGATCATAGCCCGGGCTGTCCATGAAGGTGAATCCACTTGCCGTGACGGGTTCGGCATATTTGTAAACACCTGTCAGCGGGGACGTGCCACCTTTCGCCGCTGCGCCCAATGACTTCTCTAGGATCGTCGTCAGCCCGCCCTTTTTGTTGCCCGGACTTGGATTGTTATCCATCGAGCCTTTGTTGCGCGCGGTGTAATCTTCCCACCACTTGATAAGGCCGATCAGCTTGTCGCCTGTGGCGCGATCGACTGCGCGACGTGTGAGCAAATGCTCTGCCCCATAGATTTCCGGCGTTTCAGCCAATACCCCTGTCGCGCCTTGCCCGGTGAGCAGATCGCAGGCGTATCCCAAGGCAGGATTGGCGGTCACACCCGACCATGCATCCGAGCCACCACATTGCAGCGCGATCATCAATTCAGACGCAGGGCATTCCGTGCGCGTGGCTTCGTTGGCGATGGGCAGCATAGCTTCGATCTTCGCAATCCCAAGCTCCACCGTACGGCGCAGGCCAGCGACGTTTTGGATATTCATCGTTTGAAACGTCGGGCCTTGTTTCAAACCATAGGCTTCGAGCAACCAGTCGATCTGGTTCATCTCGCAGCCCAGACCCACCATCAAAACACCCGCATGATTGGGATGTTTCGCATAGCCCCACATAACGCGCTGGAGTGCTTCGAACCCGTCGCCGTCCCCCGCCATGCCGCAGCCAGTGCCATGCACAAAGGCCGCAACGCCATCGACATTGGGAAACTGTGCCAGACGCTCAGGTGTGAAGTGATCGGCGATCATCCGCGCGGCTGTGGCAGAGCAATTCACGGACGTCACAATCGCAATGTAATTGCGCGTGCCTACGCGACCGTTTTCGCGGCGATAGCCCATAAAAGTATCACGTGTCTTTGCAGGCGCGACGGGCCGTAGATCCGTCGAAAACTCGTACTCAGTATCCGTGTTTCGAAACTCGACGTTGTGCGTATGAACATGATCACCCGCCTCAATGTCCACCAAGGCATAGCCAATCAGTTGCGCATATTTGCGCACGGGTTCACCCGCTTTCATTGCAACAGTCGCAACCTTGTGCCCCGACGGGATCAACGCGCGCGTTTGAACATTCTCGATCCGAGCATCGACTTCCAATGCTTTAGTCGCTGTCACGACAGTATCAGCGCGATCTAAACGGATGAAATCCATGTTTGTACTCTCTTCCAGCTTGGCTCAGGCGCAGTAAGGCGCGTCAGAGGACCAGCGGTGAATTTCGATATGCGGCGCGTGCGCAAGCCGCGCGCGGGCCTCTTCCCATTGCCGTTTACAGGCTTTCCAGTCCCGTATTTCAGTTTCGGGATTGCTGAGTGAGCGTGCGACAAAATCGGGGAAATGACTTCGGCCTGTGGGTTGCCCCGTCGCGTTGAAGCGAATGTCGAAAGACCAGCGGAACCCATCGGTCACATTGCTCAACGACGCATGGGGTGTCAGGGGGTGAAACAGGACTGCGCCACCCGCTTTGACAGGCAATGGAATAGCGCCAGCTTCATTTACAAAACCATCGGCGATACCCGTTTGCGTACGCGCACAATGGGGGAAAATGTCCTGATCCTTCACTTGCGGTTGGACCTGCAAACAGCCGTTCTCAACCGTCGCATCCGTGATTGCAATCCAGACTGTTACCATGTCCGTTTGATCTGCCTCTTCCAAAGCAACTGCGCGATCCTGATGCCAATCCGTGGCCGTGATATGAGCGCGAATTTCATCGCTGTCGAGCCTTGTCGCAGGCGGTTTTAGACGCACGTGTTGGATCGGATTGCTGATCAACTCTGGCCCAATAAGTTGTTCCACCACATGCAAAAGCGGCCCCGCCGTGAGCATATCAAACACCGCAGGCCCGATATGAAACGGCGTATCCGCATGGATACGATCCCCTGGCAACGAGATGTCCATGGGTTGGAAGTAATCCACGCCCGCCTCATAGGCGCTGAGCAGTTTCCCCCAGAAATCTAGCGTATCTGGCGCTGTGCTCACCAAACCAGCATCAAACCAGCCATTATAAAGCCCATCCAGCAGCGCGCTATATTCCGCGCGCACCGCCGCGAGCGTGTCGCTGGGGAGAATATCAGGGACAACCAAATACCCTTCGGTCTCAAACTGCTTGATCTGATCCAAACTTAGCACAAGAGGCCCTCTTAAAGCAGGATTGCGATGATGTTTGGCCAAATCAACAGCACGGATAGAGCCATCAATTGAATACCGATAAAGGGCAAGAACCCCTTAAAGATATCGGTGAGACTGATGTGAGGCGGTGCTACCGACTTCAGGTAGAATGCGGCAGGTCCGAAGGGCGGTGACAGGAAACTGACCTGCATGTTCATACAGAAAACCACCCCGAACCAGACCGCGACATGGTTTGGTTGCAGCTCTCCAATAAAGCCGATTTCGTCGATGGGTAGGCGTAACACGATAGGCAGGAAAACAGGGATAATAAGCAACACGATACCGACCCAATCCATGAACGCGCCCATAAACAAAAGGATCAACATCATCATCAAAATGATCGCCATGGTTGGTAGATCCTTCCCAACGATCAAATCAGCCACATACTGCGGACCGCCTGCGATGGTGTATGCGCCAGCGAGGGCAGCTGCGCCGATTGTCACCCAGATGATCGTGCCTGTGGATTTCAAAGTGCGCATGAGGCTGTCCCAGACCAGCTCGAAAGACCCTTCACCGCGCAGAATTGCGATAACGAGAACCGCGAATGCGCCCATGCCAGCGGCCTCGGTAATGCCTGTGATGCCGCCATAGATGGAGCCGAGAACAACCCCGATCACGACCATCGGCGCAACGAGGCCCTTGCCCATGTCCCATCCAATCTTGGAGCGCTCTTTGCCGAACACGAAATAGATTAGGAAAAGCGAGATTGCGACAATGCCCGCGAGCCATGGAATATGCGACATTGTGCCAAGACGCGCCACATCGCCGCCGCTCTCAATCGCGGCTGCATTCGAGCCAGAAAGCTCAAAGAACGACGCGCGAATGAACAAGGCAGTGGCAAAACCACCCACAACGATAGCCATGAACGCACCGAACAGTTTACGCTTTTCAACAGGCTCGGGATCGTTTGGATCAGGCTCTGGCAACGGCGCGTCTTCAGGGCGCAGTTGCGTGCGCACGATGATGTAGAGGATGATCATCGAGGCGAGCATGAAACCCGGAACAAAGGCAGCCGTGAACAGCGCTTTAATAGAGGTTTCTGTGATCAGGCCATAAATGATCAAAACAATCGACGGCGGAATCATCGTGCCAAGCGAACCAGACGCACAGATCACACCAATAGCGAGGTTTTGATTATACCCAAGCCGCAACATCTGCGGCAGCGCGATTAACCCCAGTAAAACGACTTCACCGCCAATAATGCCAGACATTGCCGCCATGATAACGGCCATGATCGATGTGACAATCGCGATGCCACCACGCGTGCGCGATAGCCAAACGTTCAGCGAGGAATACATGTCTTTGGCGATGCCAGAACGTTCCAACAGTGACGCCATAAAGATGAACAGCGGCACTGATATGAGCACGTAATCGGTTAATAACCCGTATATTTTTTGAGCAAGGATATAGAGCGCCCCGGTCCCCGGCCGACTGGTGAGCATTCCGTCTCCAAAGGTCATCGGGTTCAAGAGCAACGCAGGCTCAAACTTCATCACCAATACCAGCACAGCAAGTGCTGCAGAGGCAAGTCCAAGCGGCATACCGATAGCCAACAGTCCGATCAGCGCGAGCATCAGGACCAGCGAAATTGTTCCAATATCCATCAGTCTTGCCCCACTGCTTTTCGTAGCATTTCGATTTCGTCTTCATCCGGTTCGTCAGTGTGAATTACCGGCTCTTTATTCCAATCCGCGATCAGGTTCAGCACTGCTTGGATCGCCACTAGTGTGATCACGATCAACACCATCGGCTGTAAGGTCGCGGGGATAGGCGGGTTAAAGGCAGAGCCATAAAGCTCCCATTTATATAGCTTGTTGACAAAGACCTGCTTGTAACTGCCGTAAACGAGGAAAAAGGCGAACATCACAATCAGCAGTGTTGAGATCGTGTCGAACACCTTTTGAAGCCAGCGCGGCACCGCATCATAAAGCAAGAAAATGCGGATATGGCTGCGTTGCTGCATCGCGTAGAAGCCGGATGTGAGGAAAACGAAGCTCGCAAACCACAGCGTCATTTCATTAGCCCATTCCGTCGGCTTTTCAACGATGTAGCGCATGAAGACTTCGTAGAGCATCACGATCGTCATCACCGCGATCATCATCATGGTCACACGACCAATGAAAAGTGCCGCACGGTCAATGCTACTCGCGCCCTCATACTCGATGCCTGCTGCTTTGACGTTGCGCGCGCCGACAACGGCAAGGATGGGCGACAGAATCAGGGCTGTCATATCGATGACGTCAATATGACCGCCAAAGATGCCACCCAAGTTTGGCGTAATGTCCGCCTTTTTGTAGATCGCCTCGACCTGACCGCGCAGCGAGTCTGATGTGTAGGAAATCCAATCGAGCATAAAAGCTGGCATGTGCCAGACCAGCCAACTCATGACCCCGACAAAGGCCAGTGGTATCAGCCATTCGATTAGCCCACCTGTTCTCTTTTGCATCTGAGATCCCCTTTGTCGCTATGCGGCAATGCTGTAGTGTTCAATGAAATCGCGATCCGGCTCGACACCGATACCTACCCCTTGAGGAATGGCGACGCGGCCTGCGTTCGCTTTGACTTGACCTTGGATATCCAAGGGTTCAGCCAGCAAATTATCGCGAAATTTGTTATCCGTAGTATCGAATTCGAGCATCGGCTCCCACGGATGAAGCCCGCCCGGTAGCGGCGGCATCGCCGCGAGGAGTTGCAGGTTTGTTGCAACCGCGATCGCGCTGCCCCAGACATGATTAATCACGGGCGTGAAGTGCGCATGGCACAGGGCCAACACGCGCAGATATTCAGAGACGCCACCCAGCGCGCAAACTTCGGGTTGCGCGATATCAAGCCCTCGGTTTTCCAAAATGTTGCGCCAACCCCAGCGATTAAACTCCGCCTCTCCGCCAGAAATATTGACCCGCAAGCCAGCGCGCAATTCGCGGTACCCATCAAGATCCTCTGGCGCGATGGGTTCTTCGAACCAATAGGCATCCAGTTCTTCCAGGGCGCGGCCAACATAGAACGCATCGGACGTAGTGTAACAGTGGTTCGCATCCACCATGAATTTGAAATCATCGCCAACGCCGCGCCTTACGGCTTCGCAGAGTTTGACATCAGGTTTGGGACCAAAGCCGACCTTCATTTTTGTCGCCGTAAATCCCATAGCTTTGATTGCTGCGGCCTCGTCCTCGAACCGCTTCGCCAAATCATCGACAGGTTCATCGCGCAACATCATACCGTAGCCATAACAATGCACGCTCTCGCGATGCGCGCCGCCAATCAGCTTGTGCAGCGGCAAACCCGCGATCTTGCCCGCAATGTCCCACAGCGCAATGTCCACGCCCGAGAGGGACTGCATCGGCATGCCCTTTTGTCCATGATCTCGCAGAAGGTTGTAGACCTTGTGCCAAATCACGTCGCGATCAATCGGATCCATCCCCAAGGCCATCGGCTGGATGACCTTTTCAACAATCGCTTTGTTAGCTATCGCCACATTGCCGGGACCGAAGCACTCGCCCCAACCGGTAATGCCCTCATTCGTTTGCACCTCGACCAGATGGGCCGAACGCTTGTCATAATATTGCTGCGAATAACCAAGAACCTCGGGCATATCGTAGTGCAATACATGAGAGATGATGCGGGTGATTTTCATCGGATGGAAGGTCCTAAGATAAGAACGGCAAGGCCATTAGAGAATAGCCTCGCCGAAGGTCGTTAAATCAACTTTAGATGTTGATTATTCCATTGCACCAATGCCGCGCAGGAATTCCAAGTGGCTACCCAACAGTGCTTCTGCTTCTGGAGTTGTCGCAAAGTCTGTCCAAGCGGCTTGAACAGCATCGCGGTATTTCGCGGTCTCTTCTGCAGGCCACTCATACATGTTGACACCTTCAGCAGCCAAGGTAACTGAATTTTTGGCGTTCTCAACTTCGTTGATGGACGTGTTCTTCAGTGCCAAGGCTTGCATGCCGACTTTCAAGATCGCTTGGTGGTGCGCTGGCATTGCGTCCCAAATGTCCTTGTTACACGCAAGGTGGTCAGCAGGCATTGAGTGGAAGCCAGGGTAGTTTGTGTGCTTGGCAATGTCATACAGTCCAAGACCGATGTTGTTAGTCAAGTTTGCAGCGTCCGCACCGTCGATGATACCTGTTTCAAGCGCTGTAAAGATTTCGTTGAAATCCATAACGATTGGCGATGCACCAAGGTTTTTGAAGATGTTTGTGATCATGCCTGGAGGTGAACGGAACTTCCAGTTTTTGAAATCTTCAACACCACGAATAGGCGCAGTAGACGCGAGCGATTCAGGACCAGGGATCCACCAGCCAACAAATTCCATGCCATATGGGTTGTACAGATCGTTCAACGCTTTGTAGCCGTCACCGTGTAGCAACCAAGACATTTGCTGGTAGGGGTTTGCATAACCACCGTTCAAATCGCCCGCAAATTGGAACGCAGGGTTTTTACCGGTTTGATAAGCACCACCCGTCATGTCGCAATCAAGAATACCTGTCGCCGCCGCGTCGAATGTTTCAACAGATTTCACAACGGAAGAACTGTAGAACATTTCGATAGCGATTTCACCGTTGGACATAGCTGTGACGTCTTCGATGAAGCTCGCCGCCATCTTGCCGGAAAGGGTCTCAGGCGAGAAGTGTGTTTGGATACGCAGCTTTGTTGTCGCATGACCGTCAGCTACTGCAGATGTCGCAGCCAATGCCGCAACAACAGCGATAGACGCTACTGTTTTCATTAATTTCATTGTGTCCTCCCAGACGTTGAGCGTGTGATCGGGGCAGTAAACCGCACCATTTGGATAACGCTAGGGGAACGTTAGGCGAGCAAATCGCATTCAACAAGAAAAAAGTGGAATTTTCGGTAATTTCGAGATTATGGTATTATATCAAAATTCACCACCGTATTGAGGCGTTAATAGCGCGAAAGACTTCACACATGACTACCAACATAGATATTTTCGATACCTTGCAAGACCGCCTTGTTTCAAACGAATTTGAACATGGAGCTAAACTGCGCGCGGAGGTTTTGCGCAGTGAATTCAGATGTTCGGCAAGCACGTTGCGCGAAGTGCTATTTCGGCTTTCCACATTTGGCCTGGTTGATTTCCAAGAACAACGCGGGTTTCGGGTTCCCAAACGCTCACCCGAAAAGCAGATCGAGTTAACTCATTTGCGTGTCCTTTTAGAATGCGAAGGAACCGTGCTTTCCATTCGCCAAGGCGGTGTTGCATGGGAGTCCCGCCTCGCTGCGGCGCATCACAAATTAAGTCACATCGAAAAACGCATACATTCCTCAAATGATCAAAGCGATTTGATTGCCATCTGGTTCAGCGCAGAAAAAGAATTTCATCAGACACTCATTTCGGCCTGCGGGTCTGAAACCTTGAAGCAGACACACAACCGGATTTACGCTCAGTTTCGACAACAACTGATGAAAGCCGATCGCAAGTTCAACTTTATCTCCGAGAACATTCGCCATCACGCAGATATCCTCGACGCGGCGCTGGCCGCAGATGAAGCGTTAACGCGCAAGCGCATCCATGATCATCTTGCGCGCCATCTTACAGGAGAAACGCTAGAGGCTTAGCGCTTCAAATCATCTTCAATATATGCGGCAATAATTTCGTCGAAACTCGCTTCTGACGTGAAACCAAGCTTGATCGCACGCTCAGGGGCAAAATTGCGCGGCCAACCTTTGACCATCCCGATGATCGCCTCATCCGGAACGGGTTTGATCAGATCGACTGCTTCCTGCCCTGCCGCGCGACGCAGCGCTTCGATTTGTTCTTCTACGGTGCAGCTATATCCCGGCAAATTCAGCGCGCGACGCCCGTCCAGCTTGTCCGTATCCAGCAAGCCCGCATGCGTCAAAAACCCTGCCGCAGAACGTGGGCTTGCGTGCCAATGTCGCACAGTGTCTGCCACGGGCAAAATCGCCTCAATCCCATTCAAAGGTTCACGGATGATTCCAGAGAAGAACGACGACGCCGCTTTATTGGCTTTGCCCGGACGAACGCAGATTGTTGGCAGGCGCAGTGAAACACCATCCATGAACCCTTTGCGCGAAAAGTCAGTGAGCATCAATTCGCAAGCCGCTTTTTGCGCGCCGTAGCTGGTTTGCGGGGCAGAGAGGAATTCATCATCGATTTTGTCGGGATACGGCCCGCCAAAGACCGCAATAGACGAGGTGAACACGACACGTGGGACATAGCTGCCACCAGACACATCATGCTGATCCTTCAAAGCATTGAGCAAATACCACATTGGCATCATGTTTACATCCCAACCCAGCTCAAATTCTTGCTCTGCTTGTCCCGAAACGATGGAGGCCAGTTGGAAAATATAGTCAGGCTTATTTGCCACGAGTTTCGCAGCGAGCGTTGGGTCTGCGATGTTGCCTGTGATCGCCTTGAGACCCAAATCGCCAACCGGAAAAGCGCGATCAAACAGAGTGATTTCCGCTGCGCCAAAGGTGTTCTCTCGGATGATCTTTTGCGCCAATTTTTGGCCGATCATTCCGCCGCCGCCTAGGATGAGGATTTTTTTCATGTCAGGTCATTCCGCTTCTTGAGTTCTAAATAGAGGCCCGAGTGATCAAGTTCCGCACCGTCCATATCTTCGCAAAGATAGGCGAACCGATCGCGCACGTCTTGGGTTGCAGGCAAGGTAAGGCCATGCGTCGCCGCTTCTGCGAGCGTGTTATCAAGGTCTTTCAGTTGAAACCGCGACAATCCACCGGGTTCAAAATCCCCCTCTGACATCCGTGCACCATGTTGTTGCAAGATGATGCTATCCGCAAACCCGCCCTTGAGTGCTGCGCGCAAGGCCGCTGGATCCGCGCCACCTTTCTCAGCGAGCAACGTCGCCTCAGCGACTGCTGAGATTGTGACCGCAACGATTGTTTGATTGGCCAGTTTGCACAGCTGCCCAGCGCCAGAAGGACCAACGCGAACCGGACGTCCCATCGCCTGCAGAACAGGCACTACTGCGTCGAACGTCGTTTGATCGCCCCCCGCCATAATCGCAAGGCTGGCTTCCTCAGCGCCCTTTGTGCCTCCCGAAACGGGTGCATCAAGATGGGCCACTTCAAGCGTGGCAAGATCGCTTGATTGCGCGCGCGCGTGTTCTGGTTTGGCGCTCGACATATCGATCCAGATCATGCCTCTGCTCAGGTTCGCGCGAAAATTCGCATCCTCCAGCAGTGCTTGGGTCGCGTATCCGTCTGAGAGCATCGTGATGATGATCTCTGCGCCTTCGATTGCCTCAGCCGACGTCCTCGTCGTTTTCGCACCCTCGTCAACCAATGGAGCTGCACGCTCAGGGCTGCGGTTCCACACCGTCAGATCATGCCCAGCCACCATAAGATTTCGCGACATTGGCAGGCCCATCAGACCTGTGCCCAGGAGTGTAATTTTGCGCTGTTGGCTCTTCATGCGGGACCTTTCCTGTGCCACCCCCAAATCGGGGAATGGTCAAATCAAAAACTCTGACATACGCTAACGATCAAATGCAAAAGGGCCAGATTGCTTGGCCAAGAAAGATCAATGTCGCGCAAATTAGTCTACCTCTGAAAAGGCACTTCGCGCTGAGAAGAAAGAAAAATACAATATGGGACAAAGACTTAAGGGGAAACGCGCGCTGATAACAGCCGCTGCGCAAGGCATCGGTCGTGCAAGTGCTATTGCTATGGCACGCGAGGGTGCGCAGGTGTTTGCGACGGATGTGAACATGGATGCGCTTGGCACGATTCGGGGCACGAATCTCGAAAATATCGAGATCTTCGAACTTAACGCGATGGAGTCTGAAAGCGTAAGCGAGGGTGTCGCACGGGCAAATCCCGACATCCTCTTTAACTGTGCAGGCTTCGTTCACAGCGGATCAATTCTGGATGCCCAAGAAGACGAATTCGAGTTCGCGATAGACCTCAATGTGCGTTCCATGATGCGGACAATCAAAGCCGCCCTGCCCGGAATGTTAGAGCGGGGCACAGGCTCGATCATCAACATGTCCTCGGCGGCGGGCTCTGTTATCGGCGCGCCCAACCGCTTCATCTATGGCACGAGCAAAGCCGCTGTTGTCGGCCTGACGAAATCCGTGGCCGCTGACTTTGTCGACAAAGGCGTGCGTTGCAATTGTATTTGCCCCGGAACCGTTGAAAGCCCCAGTTGGCATGACCGAGTGACAGCGCTTGGTGAAGAGCTTGGCAGCCGCGACGCGGCACTGGCGCAATTCGTGGCGCGCCAACCGATGGGCCGTGTCGCCACCGCTGAAGAAATCGCCGCCCTTGTGGTTTACCTAGCCAGTGACGAAAGCGCCTTCACGACGGGGCATCCGCATGTCATTGATGGCGGCTGGTCAGGTCAGTAACCCCCTACTTCCAAAAACGTAAACTCTAGGAATTGATATGAAACTTCTCCGCTACGGCCCTATTGGCGCCGAAAAACCCGGTCTTCTGGATAATGCAGGTCTGCTGCGTGATCTGTCTGCGCATGTGGATGATATCACTGGTAACACGCTGGATGACGCAACCCTCGCAAAGCTGCGCGCGCTTGATCCAGCAGATTTGCCCGTCGTTGAGGGTGAGCAACGCATCGGGGCCTGTGTCGGCAATATCGGCAAGTTCTTGTGTATCGGTCTTAACTACTCCGACCATGCAGCTGAGACGGGCGCGGAAATCCCAAAGCATCCGATCCTGTTTTTTAAAGCGAACTCCGCTATCGTTGGGCCTTACGATGATGTGGTCATGCCACGTGGATCGGAGCAGACCGATTGGGAGGTCGAGCTTGGCGTGGTTATCGGCAAAGAAGCAAAATACGTCAGCAAAGAAAACGCGCTTGAGTATGTTGCGGGCTATTGCATCGTAAATGACGTCTCAGAGCGGCACTATCAGGCGAATTTGACGGGCCAATGGACCAAGGGCAAATCCTGCGACACTTTTGGGCCAACAGGTCCGTGGATGGTGACGCGTGATGAAGTCGGTGATCCCCAAAACCTCGCTATGAGTTGCGATGTAAATGGCAAGCGCATGCAGACGGGTAACACCAAGACGATGATCTTCACCGTCGCGGAAATCATCGAACACCTTAGCCAGCTTTTCACCCTGCATCCGGGTGATGTGATCACGACTGGCACCCCTCCCGGCGTTGGCCTTGGTATCAAACCTGAGCCTATTTTCCTTAAGAAAGGCGACGTCATGGACCTGACCATCGAAGGTCTCGGACACCAGCGCCAGAAGGTTGATCAAGATGCCTGATCTATTGCAAATCGGCGGCATCACGGATGCGATGCAAGCGCGACTTGAAGTTGCGTTCACGATCCATCAGCTCGACAATTTCGAGCCGGAAAAGATCACCCATGTCATTACCAACGGTCATGACGGGGTGAACCCGGACTTGATGACCTCGCTCACCAATCTGAAGGTAATCAGCGGCTATGGCGTGGGCTATGACGCGGTTGATGCAAATGAAGCCGCGCGGCGCGGTATCTATGTGACGCACACGCCAAACGTGCTCAACGAAGAAGTGGCAACGACTGCACTTTTGCTGATGTTGACCTGCTATCGTGAAGCGCTGCGAGACGATGCTTATGTGCGCTCTGGCGCGTGGGAAACAAAGGGCAACGCACCTTTAACACGCTCTGCGGAAAATCAAACCGTCGGCATCTTGGGGTTGGGCCGCATTGGGCAAGCGATTGCCAATAAGCTCGCACCTTGGAACGCGAATATCGTTTATCATTCTCGCAATAAAAAGGACGTGTCCTACACTTATTACGACAATCTCACCACTATGGCGCTTGATTGTGATGTGCTGATTTGCATCACACCGGGTGGTCCATCCACCAACAAGATCGTCAACAAAGAGGTGATGGAAGCACTTGGCCCAACAGGAACGCTGATCAACGTCAGCCGAGGTTCAGTCGTGGATGAAGCAGCGATGATTGAAGCGCTACAAATGGGTACTATGGGTTGGGCTGGCCTTGATGTGTTCGAGGCGGAACCAAGCGTACCCCAAGCCCTGCGCGATCTGCCCAACACGGTTTTGCTGCCACATGTTGGCAGTGCCACAGTGGAAACCCGCGCTGCAATGGGCGCATTGACGGTGGATAACTTGCTCCAGCATTTGAAAGACGGCAATGTGATCAGCGCCGTTCCCGAATGCGCGCATTTGTGATCAAAACTGGCGATGATGAATGATTGAGTTCATCATCGCCGTCGTCTTTCTTCTTATCACCCCCGGCCCCGGCGTTTTGACCACGGCGGGCATTGGGGCTGCATACGGTTATCGCGCGGGACTTGGCTTTGTGGGCGGGCTCATGCTTGGTGGATTCATCAACATGATGATCGTTATCTCCGGCCTCGCCGCACTGATTCTAGCGATACCATCGCTACGTCTCGTCTTGCTTATCGGCTCTGTCGCTTATCTGCTCTACCTTGCATGGCGTATCGCAAGCGCTGGGGCGAAAGTCGGGTTTGCCCCAGCAGATACCCCGCTTGGGCTCAAGAACGGTTTGATGCTGCAATTCATCAACCCAAAGGCCTACGTCGTTAGTACAACACTGTTTTCGGGATTTATTTTCCTACCAGAAAGCCCCGTTTTGGAAGTCGTTCTAAAGCTTATCGTGTTCAATCTGATCTGGCTGCCTATTCATCTGGTATGGCTCGGGTTTGGCGCGAAAATCGGTAGCCTCAACCTGCCCCAGAGCCGCCAGCGCGCGATCAATATCGGTATGGCGCTGGCCTTGGTTGCGGTTGTGGGTATCGCCCTTTGGACTTCCCTCTAGAGCGAGGCGGTGATTCCGCCATCCACATAAAGCGTGTGCCCGTTGACGAAACTCGCCCCCTTTGAGGATAGGAAAATCGCGGCCCCAACCAACTCTTCAACATTGCCCCACCGCCCTGCAGGTGTGCGTTTGGCCAGCCAAGCGCTGAACTCATCATCCGCCACAAGCGCCGCGTTAAGAGGCGTATCAAAATACCCCGGCGCGATAGCGTTGCAATTTAGACCGTGCTGCGCCCAATCCGTCGCCATGCCTTTCGTGAGGTTGGCAACTGCGCCTTTGGTTGCGGTGTAGGGTGCGATTCCTGGCCGTGCAAGCGCAGTCTGCACCGAGGCGATGTTGATAATTTTGCCGGTGCCACGCGCGATCATGTGACGTGCTACAGCTTGGCCCACGTGAAAGACGCTCGCCACATTGGTTTGTAAAAGGCGCTCGAACGCATCGGCTGGGAAATTTTCCAGCTCTGTGCGGTGTTGCATACCTGCGTTATTGATCAAGATATCAATCGGGCCATTGGCGGCCTCGAACCCGTCAACAGCACTGCGCACGCCCTCATGATCCGTTGCATCAAACGCAAGCTGATGCACAGTTGCGCCTTCTTCTGCCAGCGCCTTTGCAGCACTCGCGAGTTTGTCTTCATCGCGGCCATTTAGCACAATTTCAGCACCCACACCCGCCAGTCCACGTGCCAGCGCAAAGCCAATCCCTTGGCTAGAGCCCGTAATCAGCGCGCGCTGGCCTGTAAGGTCAAACATTTGAAGCGACATAGAAAATTTCCTTTGATCATTTGCGTCAAGTAAACGTAACTTGGCACGACTTGTACAGGGAAACCAAACATGCACAGCGCCAATCCATCCATCGTCATTCATGCCGCCCGCGATCTACGCGTAGAAGAGCGCAACACGCCAGTCATCGGTGCGGGCCAAGTCTTGATCGAGATGCAGGCAGGCGGTATTTGTGGTTCGGATTTGCACTACTACAACCATGGTGGATTTGGCCCGATCCAATTGCGCGAACCTATGGTTCTTGGGCACGAGGTGTCAGGCAAAATCATTGCAATTGCAAATAATGTCAGCGGCTTATCTGTTGGTCAGCTTGTCGCGGTGTCGCCGTCACGCGCATGTCAGTCTTGTGAATATTGCCTCAAGGGTCAGCAAAATCACTGCCTCAACATGCGTTTTTACGGCAGTGCGATGCCCTTTCCACATATCCAAGGGGCATTCCAGAAAACCCTCGTGGCGGATGCCTCGCAATGCGTGCCAGCGGATGGGCTAACCGCAGCGCAAGCGGCTATGGCCGAACCCCTCGCCGTGTGTTTGCATGCGGTGAAACAAGCGGGCGATCTGATGGGCCAAACCGTGCTGGTCACGGGTTGCGGACCAATTGGCTGCCTGAGTATCCTAGCCGCGCGCCGTTCGGGCGCGGCACATATAATCGCGACTGACCTTTCTGACTTCACACTTGGCAAAGCGCGCGAGTGCGGTGCTGATGTGGCATTGAATACCGGGACAGACCCAAAGGCATTGGCCCTTTATCAAAGCGATAAAGGTCAAATCGACGTGCATCTTGAATGCTCCGGCGCTGCAGCCGCGCTTGCAGCAGGCGTTGCGTGTTTACGCCCCAAAGCTACGCTTGTGCAGCTTGGACTTGGCGGGGATATGACCGTACCCATGCAGGCGATGACCGCGAAAGAGATCACCTTGCGCGGATCTTTCCGCTTTCACGAGGAATTCGCGACAGCCGTGCAAATGATGCAAAGTGGTTTGATAAAGGTTGACCCGTTGATCACCCATAGCTTTGATATCGCTGACGCGGTTGAAGCGTTTCATACCGCAAGTGATCGCAGCAGTGCCATGAAAGTTCAGTTAACGTTTTAAGGCCGGGGAGGGCCGGTGATGAAAGATCTGCAAAGCACATATGAGGCTAACGGTTTTGTGGTGCCTCTGGATATCCTCACACCGACTGAGGCCCTTGCCCTGCGCGCAGATTTTGAAGCTGCCGAAGCAGAGCTCGCGGACGATCCCGCAAAGCTGAAACTGCTTTATGCTTACCCAGATCGCTTACTGCCGAGCTTTGACGCTCTCGTGCGCCATCCCAAACTGATTGAGGCTGCATCCCGCATTTTGGGTCCTGATCTTATCGTGTGGAGCGGCGCTTTGTTTGTTAAAGAAGCCCACTCACCAAAAATTATTTCTTGGCATCAAGACCTGACCCATTGGGGTTTAGATGACGCGGAAGAAGTTACGCTTTGGGTGGCAATTTCCGACGCGCCTGTTGAGGCAGGTTGTATGAAATTCGTGCCCGGTTCACACAAACAACGCATTGTTCCGCATATTGATACGTTCAGCGAAAACAACCTCTTATCCCGTGGTCAAGAAATCGCAGTGAATGTGCGCGAAGAGGATGCTGTGCACGCCGCGTTAAAAGCGGGGCAAGCCTCGATGCACCACGGGCATCTTTTTCACGCGTCTGATCCCAACACTACAGATGATCGCCGCATTGGCACGGCCATTCGCTTTATTAAACCCGCAATGCGCCAAGAGGACGGCACTAAATCCTTGGTAGCGCTGGTCGCGGGGCAGGATGACTACGGTCATTTCGAGCTTGCCGCACCACCCAAAGGTCGTTTGCACCTTGATGATTTCGAGATCTGCCACCAAGATGCAGAGCGTAAACACTCGATCTTGTTCAAAGGTGCAGACCCCAGCAAGATGTAAACATACCAAAAGGACATATAATGAGCAGCCCTAAACCAAACGTTGGTCAACCCCTTGATCCAATGAGTTTTAACCATGTCGATGGCGGCACACGCAGTATTGGTGAAGGTGGTGATCGCTGGAGCGTTTTATTCGTGTATCGCGGCAAACATTGCCCGCGCTGCAAGCGTTATCTCAACAAACTCGAAGCTGCCCTGCCAGCATGGCAAGAACACATGGATGTATTGGTTGTCTCTGCCGACACGCAAGAAAAAGCCGACGCTGACAAAGCCGAATTCGGGTGGAGCTTTGATCTATGCTACGGTCTAACTGTCGATCAAATGCGCGCCTTGGGTGTTTATGTGTCCGAACCCTTGTCAGAGGCCGAAACCGATGCGCCTTTCGCAGAGCCCGGTACTTTTGCGATGCGCCCTGACGGGACCTTGATGTTGGTCGACATCTCCAACGGTCCAGCCTCGCGCCCTGACTTGGAAGAATTCCTCGACGGAATGATCTTCAACATCACCAACGATCGTCCTGTGCGTGGTTTAGCCTAAGGCTTTCATCCAAGCTAAGCTTTCTGCGGTTGGGCCGTTGGGCCGACATTCGGCACCCAGCGGTTTCTTCCGCCCCAAGGCATCAAGCTGCTTAAAAATCGCTTTGTAACCCAATGTTCCCTGCTTAGGTGCGCCGCGATCAGGGACGGGTGCAAGTTGGATGTAACCGATGATTGGCAACAGTCTTGCCAGATGCGCGCCGACATCGCCCTCTGTGCGGGCGACATGGTAGCAATCAAACATAAGGGGCAGGTTTGCGGCGCTTGTGTCAGCAATAATCTCCGCGGCTTACGCGAAAGTGCCTAGGAAATAACCTGGCACATCATTGGCGTTGAGTGATTCAATCAAAATCGTGAGGTCATGTGTCTGCGCCATCTCGCACGCCACTTTGAGATTGCTAACGAAGGTCACATGCGTCGCTCGTCCGCGTTCATTTCCAGCCATCACTTGGACCGCACGCGCGCCGATCACTTTGGCATATTCTATAGCTTCTGAGATCGCGGCAAGCGCATCTGCCTAGCGTCCTACCAACGCACTAAGCCCGTTTTCGCCCGCCTCCACATCCCCGCGCCGCAAGTCCAAGCCAAGCATCGGCAATCCTGTTTCTATAAGGGCAGCCTACACAACTTGGGCGGGAACGTCATAGGTTCAATGACACGTTACAGTGTCAAACCCTGCGGTCTTTGCCGCAAGGATTGCCTAAGCCAGCGGATATTTTGTCCATATAAATCCAAGGTTGGCAGAAAATTTGGTCATGCTTGCCACCCTTTTGAGTTTTCACATCACAGGGGACAGGTTAGCCGATCACGAACGAACCTTACGGTGCAATATAGGCCGTCGCTTCGATCTCGAGCAGCGCTTCATCTTCAACGAGCCCCGCAACAACCAACATCGACATCGCCGGAAAGTGGCGACCAAGAACGCGGCGATAGACGTCACCAATTTCACGCTGGCGCACAATATACTCGGATTTATCGGTAACAAACCAAGTCAAACGTGTGATGTTCTCGACCCGCCCACCTGCGGCTTCAACAACGGTCACGATATTGCACAATGCCTGCTCCATCTGACCAATGAAGTCGTGGGTTTCAAAGATTTGCTCCGCAGTCCAGCCGATTTGCCCGCCAACATAGAGCGTTCCATCCGGCGCGAGCATGCCGTTGGCATACCCTTTGGCCTTGGCCCATCCGTCTGGCTGTATCACTGCATTGGTCATTTTGAACTCCGCATTTAGAGGCGTTTTATGCGTCATCTTTCAGCAAATAACGCTGGATTTTTCCGGTCTGGGTCTTGGGCAACGCATCGATAAATCTAATGTCCCTTGGGTATTTATATGGCGCAATCGTTGCTTTCACGTGATCTTGCAAAATATTGGCAGTTTCAGAAGTGGGAGCTGCGTCAGCCAAAACGATATGGGCTTGAACGATCATGCCCCGCTCCGCATTAGGTGCGCCTACAACAGCACATTCGCGCACGGCCGGATGTGACAAAAGCGCGGCTTCGACCTCTGGGCCAGCGATATTGTATCCCGAAGAGATGATCATATCATCGCTCCGCGCCAAGAAGTGCAAATAGCCATCTGCGTCCATTTTGAATGAATCGCCTGTGACGTTCCAACCCTCCAACACGTAGCCTGGCTGTCTATCATCATTCAGATATCGACACCCGGTTGGACCGCGCACCGCAAGACGCCCAACCTCTCCTCGCGCAACCTCTTCGCCGTTTTCATCAATGATCTTCGCCTCATAGCCTGTCACAGGCTTTCCCGTGCAAGCCGGTTTATGATCATCAAAGCGATTGGAAATGAAGATATGCAACATTTCCGTCGCACCGATCCCATCGAGCATCGGTTTGCCAGTTTTTGCCATCCAATCGTCATAAACCGGAGACGGTAAGGTTTCACCTGCAGACACCGCCGCGCGCAGGCTGCTGAGGTCCGCACCTTGCTCTATCGCCTCTAACATCACGCGGTAGGCAGTGGGTGCGGTAAAGCAGACGGTCGCTTTATATTTTTGTATAATCTCGATCATGTTGGGTGGCGATGCGGCTTCCAGCAAGGTTGCCGTCGCACCAAACCGCAACGGAAAAATCGCAAGGCCACCAAGGCCGAACGTGAATGCCAAGGGCGGTGAGCCAACAAAGACATCCTCTGGCGTGACCTGCAACACCTCGCGCGCATAGCCATCGGCCACTATCAACAGATCCCGGTGAAAGTGCATCGTCGCTTTGGGAGCCCCCGTCGTGCCCGATGTGAAGCCGAGCAAGGCCACATCATCACGTCCGGTCTGAACCGCGTCAAACCTGACAGGTTTTTCTAGCGCAAGCCTATCCAGAGTCGCATCGTGATTGGATGTGCCATCGAAATCGACAAGTTGCGTGAGATGGCTGCTCGCGTCCCGACAGATCTGCATTTCCTTCAGCAAACGACTGTCGCACAGCGCATGCGTGATTTCTGCTTTGTTGACGATCTGCCCCAGCTCCATCGCGCGCAGCATCGGCATCGTGTTCACCACAACCGCTCCTACCTTTGTCGCGGCAAGCCAGCACGCAACCATCGCAGGATTGTTCGCAGACCGGATCAGCACGCGATTGCCCGCTTTCACACCAAGATTGTCGACCAACACATGCGCAAGCCGATTAGTCCAATCCGCCAATTCTTTGTAAGTGCGTTGCCGTCCATTCCCGATAAGCGCCGTATGATCGCCAAACCCTTTTGCGACCATCGCATCGGTCAATTCAACGCCTGCGTTCAGCTGTTCAGGATAGTCGAACCCTTCCAAATTAAACTCTGGCCATTGCTCTAACGGGGGCAAGTTATCGCGGGCAAAAGTGTCGAGATGGGCGCTGGCACTTAACATGCGTTATTCTCCATAGTTTGGCGCGCAATGATGACCCGTTGCACATCCGAAGCCCCTTCATAAATGCGCAAGGCTCTGATTTCACGGTAAAGTTTTTCAACAATTTCTCCCGATCTCACACCATCGCCCCCGTGAAGTTGCACGGCTTTGTCGATAATTTTCTGCGCTTGATCGGTTGAAAACAGCTTCGCCATTGCCGCTTCGCGCGTGACACGCGGAGCACCGCTGTCTTTGGCCCACGCAGCGCGATAGATCAGCAATGCGCTGGCATCAATGTCTACGGCCATATCTGCAATGTGACCTTGCACCATTTGCAAATCGAACAAGGGCGCACCTTGAACATGTCGGTGTGTCACCCGCTCAAGGGCTTCGTCCAACGCGCGTCGCGCAAAACCAAGCGCCGCGGCAGCAACGGTCGAACGAAAGACATCCAAGACGCTCATCGCGATCTTAAAACCTGCGCCGCTTTGACCGATCAACGCAGAAGCAGGAACGCGGCACTGATTAAAGCGAAGTGTCGCTAAAGGATGCGGTGCGATGGTTTCCAAACGCTCGACAACGTCCAAGCCTGCAGTGTCAGCGGGCACGACAAATGCAGATAATCCACGCGCGCCTGCCGCTTCGCCTGTGCGCGCGAAAACGGTGTAAACGTCGGCAATACCGCCATTGCTGATCCAGGTTTTTTCGCCGTTCAAAACATAGCTATCCCCATCCAGCGTCGCAGTCATGGTAGAGTTTGCAACGTCCGAACCTGATTGTGGCTCTGTCAAAGCAAACGCAGAAATTGCAGTGCCAACGCGGATTTTTGGCAACCAGTCTGCCTTTTGCGCGTCCGATCCGAATAGCGAGATTGCGCCAGTCCCAAGCCCCTGCATCGCGAATGAAAAATCCGCCAAGCCATCATGGCGCGCGAGCGTTTCGCGGATCAGGCATAGAGTGCGCACATCTAGCGTTGCATCTCCAGACGGATCAACGGCGGCATGGTCAAGCCAACCGCCCTGTCCCAATGCCGCAACCAGCGCACGGCACGCGTTATCCGTATCAACATGATCAATCGCGCACAGGTTTTTCGCCGCCCAATCGTCAAGGGAAGCCGCAAGCGTGCGGTGACGCTCTTCAAAAAACGGCCAGTTCAAGAAGGATGTATCCGCCATCAATTGCCCTCGAACACTGGTTTTTCTTTGGCAACAAACGCATTGAACGCACGCTCGAAATCTGCCGTTTGCATGCAGATTGCTTGCGCTTGCGCCTCTGCTTCGATGGCTTGCTCGATGGACATGGACCACTCTTGTACCAACATGGTTTTGGTCATCATGTTCCCAAAATTCGGCCCAGTCGCGATACGCGTCGCCATGTTTAGAGCTTCAGATGTCAGGTCTCTCGCGGGAACTACCTTGTTGTGAAAGCCCCATGCATAGCCTTCATCCGCGCTCATGGAGCGGCCTGTGTAGAGTAATTCCGCCGTACGACCTTGGCCAATGATACGTGGCAAGATCGCGCAGGCCCCCATATCGCAGCCCGCTAACCCGACGCGTGTGAAGAGGAACGCCACTTTCGCCTCTGGGGTTGCGATTCGAAGATCTGACGCCATCGCGATAATCGCCCCTGCCCCGACACAAATTCCGTCAACCGCGGCAATCACCGGCTTGCCGCAGCTCACAATCGCTTTGACCAAATCTCCGGTCATGCGCGTGAAGGCCAATAGCTCTTTCATCGACATTTTGGTTAAAGGCCCGATGATGTCGTGGACATCCCCGCCAGAGCTAAAGTTGCCACCGTTGGATGCAAAGACGACCGCATTTACATCATCCGAATAAGCAAGGTCACGAAACCAATCGCGCAGTTCTGCGTAACTCTCAAATGTCAGCGGGTTCTTGCGTTCAGGCCGATCCAACGCGATGGTCGCAATGCCGTCTGCAATCTCGCATTTAAAGTGCTTCACATCTGTGCGCATGCTTAACCTCTATCCTTTTGTAAACTCGACTCAAGCTGTTCAAGCCGCTGCGAGATGTCATGCGCCGCCTCAGGCGAGAAATCGCGTAGCATGTCATTCACCCAGGCTTCATGCGCCATGGCCTGTTGCTGAAATTCTTCTTGCCCACGCTTGGTCAGCCGCACAAGGGACGCACGTCGATCCCCCGGAACGGGAACGCGCACCAAAAATCCATCCTTGGACAGGCGATCCACGATGCCCGTCACATTGCCATTTGAGACACGCAAGACATCTGACAATTGGCTCATCTTCAGGCCGTCCTCAAACCGAGAGAGCGCAGCCATCACATCAAAGCGTGGCAGGGTTGTTGCAAATTCCTGCCGCAGGTTTTCGCGCAGCGTTGCTTCAATTGTGCTGCTTGCTTTCAAGAAGCGCAGCCAAAGGCGCAACCGTTCTTTAGAAGCCGTCGTAGTTTCGTCTTTCAAGTCAGGTTGCATTAAATTTCCCCTCCCGAAAGGCTTAGAGCGTGGCCATTGATCGACCGCGCAGCATCAGAGCAAAGCCAAAGCGCAGTCGCGGCAACCTCATCCGTTTGAATGAAACGCCTTTGCGGGTTGCCTTTGCTCAGCGACTTTGCAGCGTCTTCAGCACTCATGCCAGTCTTTGACACGATGTTTTCTATTGAACGCTCAAGCAAGGGCGTTTCGATGAACCCTGGGCAGATCGCGTTCACCGTTATCCCCGTTGCGGCTAGTTCTAAGGATAGCGCGCGTGTCAAACCAACGACGCCATGTTTTGCAGCACAATAGCCGGAGACATAAGGATAACCTTTGAGACCTGCTGTCGATGCAATTGCGATCATACGGCCAGACTTCGCGGCTTTCATGTCCGATAAGGCGGCTTGCCAAACGTTGAAGACCCCCGTGAGATTTACGTCCGTCATAGCGGTCAAATCCGCAGCGCTCATTTTGGCGAAGGGCAAAGACCTTGCAGCACCTGCATTGGCCACGACGATTGTGATCGGACCCTGTGCCTTGCGCGCTTTTTCAAAGGCGGTTTTAACGGCAAGAGCATCTGCAACATCGCATATTTGATAGGGCAAGCCTTGTGCAACTAGGGTTTCTTCAGTGCGTCCAAGAATCGTAACGCGGTAGCCCGCGTACGCAAACTGTCGCGCAGTTTCTGCCCCAACGCCGGTTCCACCACCTGAAATGACGACATGTGCCTTGCTCATACCTTACCCGCTAATTCTGCGTCACGATCCGCATTGCGCCACATCTGGTCACGCCCCGCTTCATAAGGCAAAGGCCATTTTTCTTGGCGGTCCCCCAAAGTGGTCGCAGTGTGAAGCGTCCAATACGGATCGGCTAAATGCGCGCGCGCGATACAAACGAGATCAGCGCGACCTGCCATCAGAATAGAGTTAACGTGGTCTGCTTCGTAGATGTTGCCAACGGCCATCGTTTTTATTCCCGCCTCATTGCGAATCCGATCAGAGAACGGTGTTTGAAACATGCGCCCATAGACTGGCTTGCCTTCGGTTGAGGTTTGTCCGGCAGACACGTCGATAATGTCCACACCAGCGGCTTCAAACATTTCAGCTATCTTCACCGCCTCTGTCGGTGTTACGCCATCGTCGCCTGCCCAATCATTAGCAGAAATGCGCACCGACATCGGTTTCGCCGCAGGCCACGCCTCGCGCATCGCTTCGAACAACTCCAAAGGATAGCGCATCCGGTTTTCTAAGCTACCGCCGTATTCGTCGCCACGCACGTTCGATAAAGGCGAAATGAAGGATGAGATCAGGTAACCGTGCGCCGCATGCAACTCGATCATGTCGAAACCAGCCCGCTCGGCCATTTGTGTTGCTGCCACAAAGTCCTTTTTGATCATATCCATATCAGCGCGATCCATTGCTTTGGGTGTCGCATTTCCATCTGACCACGGGATTGCAGAGGCTGACAAAAGCGGCCAATTGTCCGCTTTCAAAGGCTGATCCATACCGTCCCAGCCAACGCGCGTAGAACCTTTACGACCTGCGTGACCGATCTGGCAACAGATCATCGCGTCAGTTTCTGTGTGCACAAACCTGTTCAATCTGGTCCATTCCGCCTCATGCTCTGGTGCGTAAAGACCTGGACAGCCCGGGGTAATACGGCCCTCAGCCGACACGCATGTCATCTCGGTATAGACGAGCCCCGCGCCACCTTTTGCGCGTTCGCCGTAGTGGATCAAATGCCAATCCGTCGGTGCCCCATCCAATGCCTTATATTGCGCCATCGGGGACACCACGATCCGGTTTTTCAAATGCATATCGCGCAGTCTAAAAGGTGCGAACATTGGCGCACGCGCAGGGCCATTGTTAGCAGAGCCTGCCTGCTCCATGAACCATGCTTCAGCGGAGCCAAGCCATTCTGCGTCCCGTTCTCGCAAGTTCTCATGGCTGATCCGTTGCGAGCGCGTCAGCATCGAGTAATTCAACTGAACAGGATCAAGATCTAGGTACCGCTCTACGTCTTCGAACCATTCCAGCGAGTTTCGTGCAGCTGATTGCAAGCGCAAGACCTCCAAGCGGCGCGCATCCTCGTATTTCTCAAACGCGTTTGCGATGTCCTTTTCCGCATGAACATGATCCGCAAGGGTGGCGGCGGACTCCAACGCCAGTTTTGACCCCGATCCAATGGAAAAATGCGCAGTGGCCGCCGCATCACCAAGCAGAACAACATTCTCGTGGTGCCATTTCTCACAAAGTACGCGTGGAAACTGGATCCAGGCTGAGCCACGAATGTGATTGGCATTGGTCATCAAAGAATGACCATCCAAATGCTCTTTGAACACCTCTTCACAAATTGCAATTGTCTCTTGCTGGGTCAGATCACCAAAACGGTAAGCGTCAAAGGTTTGCTGAGAGCACTCCACGATGAACGTCGCCGTGTCATCGTCAAACTGATATGCATGCACCCAAAGCCAGCCTTTGTCCGTTTTTTCAAAGATAAACGTAAATGCGTCGTCAAATTTCTGATGCGTTCCAAGCCAGATAAACTGACATTTCCGCACATCAATATCGGGTTGAAACGTTTCCTGAAATTCAAGCCGCGTTTTGGAATTGAGGCCATCACAGGCGACAACCAAATCATACTCCAACATATAGCTCGAAGCAGCGGCGATCTCTGTCTCAAATTGTAGATCGACCCCCAATTCGATAGCGCGCGCTTGCAAGATTTGTAGCAACGTCTTGCGCCCGATGCCGCAAAACCCGTGCCCCGAACTAAGTGTTTTCGTTCCTTGATAGATCAGGGCCATATCGTCCCAATAAGCAAAGTGCTTGCGAATAGTTGCGGCAGAAATCGGATCATTGGCTTCAAGATTGTCTAAGGTTTCATCCGACAGGACCACGCCCCATCCGAAGGTATCGTCCGGTTTGTTGCGCTCAAACACGACAACCTCGACCCTAGGATCCCGAAGCTTCATGGATATCGCAAAGTAGAGACCCGCAGGTCCACCGCCTAAACACGCAATCCGCATTTGCTCACCTTTCGAATTTTCGATCAACATCAACGCTAGAGTGTGCACTAATTTATTTCAAGTATAGATATTTTTTACCTAAAGTAATTTTTTTAACTGCTGTTTCTTGGCGAGGTCTAGGATCCACAGGCTCAAAAGCCAGAACTATGCTTGCTCTATTGCGATTTATCATACACATTCAATAAATAGAATTTATTGGGAGACACACATGCCATTAACGCGCCGTAGATTCATTCAAGGAACAGCCGCTTTGCCTTTGGTGAACAGCATTCCATCGTTGGCAAGTGCCGAACTCAAATTGGGGAACGCCAGCCTTACGACGGTCAGCGATGGTAACTTGGTGCTCCCCTCCGGTTTCATTTTCGAACCTATGCCGCAGGATAAACTTGCACCCATAATCACAGAATTTGGCCTTTCGAATGAACGCCTCACCCCTGATTGCAATTTGGCGCTCTATCAAGATGGCACCAACACGGTTCTCTTTGACGTCGGCTCCGGCCCTGATTTTGCGCCGACTGCGGGCACAATTGTTGACAGCCTTGATGCAATTGGGTTGAGCCCTGAAGACGTCACACACGTTTTGTTCACCCATGCGCATCCGGATCATATCTGGGGCCTTCTAGATGACTTCGACGAACCAGTTTTCTATAATACCACCTATATGATGGGACGTGCTGAGTGGGATTATTGGTGGAACCCCGAAACGGTCAACACCATCGGCGACGCACGAGCGGCCTTTGCAGTTGGCGCCAAACGGCGCATGGAAATGATTGAAGATGCGGTCACGCTGTTTGATGACGGGCAAGAGGTGCTGCCGGGCATCGCCGCGGTCTCGACCCCCGGTCACACGCCTGGACATATGGCGTTTGAGCTGCGCGCCGGGTCTACCTCCGCGATGGTACTTGGCGATGCGATTGGCAATCATCACGTCGCGTTCCGCCGCCCAGACTGGCGCAGTGGGTCGGATCAAGACGCGGATCTTGCGATTGCGACCCGAAAAATGTTGCTGGATAGACTCACGTCCGAAGATATGGCGTTGGTTGGGTTTCATTTGCCAAACGGCGGATTAGGCCACGCTGAAAAGGGCCGTGATGGCTTTAACTTTGTGGCGAAGGATACGTAAATGTGGAAACTTGCTCCGACACTCGCGCTTACCGTCATTGCGCTGCCCGCCGCAGCCTCCGAGAACATCGCGGATCAATATCCGGCCTCTGCGCTTTATTCAAAACCCGTTGAAGTCATCCCACATGTTTGGTCCGCCATCGGCGCGACCGCCCCGCCAACATATGAGAACTCAGGCCACAACAACAACCTTAGTTTTATCGTGACAGGCGACGGGGTTGTCGTGATCAATGGCGGCGCCGCTTACGTTCTGGCCAAAGCCTTGCACGATGAAATCAAAGTGATCACAGACCAGCCCGTCAAACTGGTAATCGATGAAAACGGGCAAGGCCATGCGATGCTTGGCAACTCTTACTGGTCCGAGCAGGGCGTGCCGATCCTTGCCCATGTGGACGCCGCGCATGAGTTTGAGGAGCGGGGCCATAACATCCTCGAGAATATGAAACGCTATAACCGTGATAAGGCGAAAGACACATTTATCGCGCTTCCGACTGAAACGTTTGAAGATCCACGTGTTATCGAAATGGGTGATTTCACCATTGAAGTCATGCACCTAGGGCCATCGCATGGGCCGGGAGACACGCAGGTTTGGCTGCCAAAGCAAAGCCTCGTGATCGCTGGCGATATGGCCTTTCACGAGCGCATGTTGCCGATCTTTGAGGATACTATCGTCTATGATTGGATCGAAACTTGGGAGACTGGTTTTGAGAAGCTTGGCGCAACCTACGTGATCCCCGGTCATGGTCACCCGACAAATATGGATCAAGTACGGCGTTATACGCGCGACTATCTAGTACATCTTCGCACTGTCGTTGGCGCACATTTAGAGAATGGAGGCGATCTGGCAGAGGCCTATTATGTCGATCAAAGCGCTTACACCAACCTCGATACGTTTGAAGAGCTAGCAACCCGCAATGCAGGTCGCGTGTATGAACAGATGGAGTTTGAGTAGCACTTACGCAGTAACCGCAGATCTGCGTGGGTTCAAAAGCGCCTGCGCGGCCAGTGCACCTGAGATGATCGCAGCGAGTGCAAGAAGTGCCGCGATGCTCAATGTCGCACCACCAGACAGGCCCGCACCGATAGTGCAGCCCCCGGCCAACACGCCACCGACCCCCATCAAAGAACCACCAAGCGTGTAGCGCAAGGTTTGTTGTGGGGTCTCAAAGCTCTGTAGCTGCACCTCTTTGCGCACAAACGCGCTCAGAAAACTTCCAAGTATCACACCACCCAGCAAACCCGTGCCAAAGCCCGCAGGGATCGCCGTGGATGCGATGGTCCAGAACAAGGTGTCTGCCCAAGGCAAAGTGAAGGCTGCGGATTGAACGGGCAGTGGATCGAACTCATCCATCAACAAGACGGATGTGCCTGCCCAGCCGACGACAGCGACCAGGCCGATCACGGCCCCGAGCGTCACGTGCGTAACTGACGTGTGCGAACGACGCGCAAGAACGATGGCGGAGAGTAACAACACCAGAGCGATAGCCGGCGCCGCACCCGGAAGTGCGGCCAAGGAAGCGATGCCAAAGTCCTGCTGGACTGATCCAAGTGCGACACGAACAGGGGCCAAAACGCCTTTGATGGTTGCGTGAGCGACAACGGCAAAAACAAGAATAACTGTGAATGCACGCAAATTGCCTGTCGCCGACAGAACTGTCAGGCGGGACATGCAGCCACGCGTCAAAACCATGCCGATGCCAAAGGCCAAGCCACCGACGATGATTGCAAGAACAGGTACAGATGTGGCGAGCAAGCGATGATCGTCCAGTGCGGCCCAGCCAAAGTTTTGCGCAATCGCGAAGGCCCCAATGGCAGTTGCGAGCGCTATCAACCAAACAGAAGCGGCCGATCTATCGTTGCTCTCATCCCCAGCAACCGCACGGCGTAGACAGAATTTTGAGATTTGTGCTGCAATGCCGAAGATTAGTCCTAGGATCAGTCCGAAGACAACATGAACTGTCTGAATTGGAAGTTCGAATGGTAGATTTTCCAAAAGCATAATTCACCTCGTCAGCTTCGCGCGTCCAAAGTTAATAGTTGCTACTTTAGAGAAAGAAAGCGCGTCCAAGAGAATGAAATGCCTGAATGGTGCGGTGGGTGAGAACAACATTCTCGTTCGAGACGAAAGAACCGTCGTGGGTTCCATACGATCCAACATCAACGCGATTTCAGCCCTAATTTGGACATTCCAAATTTTTAGAACTTTTGGTCGTTATTGCACAAGTGTGAATGCCAGTACGTAGGAGTTGGTTCGACCCACCTTAGCAGGTCGAACCATCAGCTAGTTAGCCAAACATGTCAGCCGTGATGCCGGCATACCAGCCCTCGGATTCTTCGTAGGTCGCTTTGCGCAACTCCGCGCTTTCGCCTGTGGCAGAGATGAAGCCGTCCACTTTCGCGATCTTCTCATCCGTCGCCTCATACGTCGCGCCGACTTTAACACCGTTATCCGTGTCGATCAGGGACCAGCATGTGTTGGAGAACTTCGCAGGGTACACTTTGGAACCCGTCAGAGCACCGCGCACAGCGTTTGCACACACTTTTGCTTGGCTGTTGGCAGAGAAGCCAGACTTCGGCATATCGCCCTGCTGGGAAGAGTCACCAAGGACGTAAACGTCAGGATCTGCCTTCGTGGACATGTCAATCGCATTGACAGGTGCCCAGCTGCCATCTGTGACGCCTGCAAGTTCTGCAATGCGACCCGCTTTCATTGCTGGAATGACGTTGCACACATCAACATTGGTCACTTCACCATCAATCGTCACCGTCATTTCATTCGGATCAACAGAAACACTGTCACCGCCGAAATCAGAACCGATCCAATCTACCATACCTTCGTAGTTGTCGGCCCAACCCTCTTGGAAGAGCGCCATTTTGGAGAACTTCGGCTTGGGGTCCGCAACGATGATCTTCGCAGTCGGATTGTTGTTCTTCAGGAAGTGCGCAACCATCGACACACGTTCATATGGACCAGGAGGGCAACGATATGGATTTGGCGGAGCAACCATTGCGAATGTACCGCCTTCGGGCATGGCCATCAGCTGCGCTTTCAAAAGTTCAGACTGTGAACCCGCTTTGTAGGCATGCGGCATCGCATTCTGAGAGCTAACATCCCAGCCTTCAACCGCGCCTTCAACAAAATCGATGCCTGGGCTCAGGATCAGTTTGTCATATGCTATCGTCGCACCGCCTGCCAAGGACACGGTCTTTGCATCACGGTCGACACCTATTGCCCAATCATGCACTACATTCACGCCACCAGATGCCAGCGTGCCATAAGAATGGCCAATGTCTTCGATCTCTTTGAACCCACCAAGATAGAGGTTCGAGAAGAAGCAGGTGTAATACATGCGCGATGGCTCGATCAGCGTGACGTCAATCGCACTTTTGCTGTCTTTTGCAATGTAGCGCGCGGCAGTTGCACCGCCTGCACCACCCCCAACCACAACAACCCGTGGCTTGCCGTGACCATCCGCTTTCACCATCGGTGCTGCAAGACCAGCGGCCGCGGCGGCGGAGCTTCCTAGAAAGTGTCTTCTGTTAATCGTCATTTTACTCTCCCTAATTCGCCTTAGTTTTCTAAGGTCTTAAAATACGCAGCCAAGGCCGCAATCTCTTCATCGCTCATTCGATTGGCGATAATCTGCATCACTTCATTGTCGCGATGCTTTGTTTTGTAAGCGTGCAGCGCCGTAACGAACGGTTCTGTTTCCCAACCCGTAATGCTGGGGATCCCGTTGGCACTGCCATCCGCTTGGTGGCACGTTGTGCATTCAGAGGCGAGGTATTCACCATACTCTAAATCACCTTCAAGCGCGAGGATTTCAGCGGATACACTGAACTCCTCTGGCTGGCTGCCAGGCACCACCGCCGCCTGTTCAGTCCCCGAGAAAGCTATTCAGATACGCGATAATCGCAACCTGATCTCCTTCCTTCTTGAGGCCCGAGAAAGACATTTTCGTCCCCTTCATGTATGACTTCGGCTTGGCGAGAAATTCTGTGAGCGATGCCTCGTCCCAAATGCGACCTTCATCGTAGGCTGCTTTAAAGACGTTGGAGTATTTGAACCCGTCAACAGAACCCATTGTCCGCCCCAAAAGCGCGTTCAACTGTGGTCCAGACTTGTTCTTGGCCCCATCCCCAACAGCGTGGCAGGCTTTGCACTTCTTAAAGACCTTTTCGCCTGCTTTGATCAACGCAGCCCCTTCATCAGCGGGTTCTTCCACCGCTGCGGCAGCCACTTCGACGGTCTCTTCCACCTTCGCTTCCGCTTCTGGAATGAAGGACGCGCCCGCAGATGTGAAGCTTGGCAACCCTTCAACCGTGGCGTTGTTCATCACAGATTCAGAACCGCCATCTTCCGGCGTGTTCACCAAAAAGACAGAGCGCATGGTGACCGTGACTTCATCCTTACAGTTGCTCATGCAAGGCTCCGCGCTCCACGCGGCATACTCGGCCTTTGGTCGATCATCGATGATGAAGCCGTTTTTGTTAGGCATCTCGAACGCGCCAAGGTTTACGTGGGTCAGCTCAAACTCATCATCGATCAGATCGTTCGAATAAAGGATGTAGGCGACAATCGCGTAGGTCTCATCAGGTGTTAGCGTTCCTGCCTCGCCAAAGGGCATAGAGCGGTAAACATAATCATACACTGTTGAGAGATGCGGCCAGTAAGAGCCAACAGTTTTCACAGGATCCTCATCCGCGAGTGTGTCGAACCCACCTGCCAAAACAGGCCAGTTATCAACACCTTCCGCGAAATCACCGTGGCAGGCTGCGCATTTGTCTGCAAACAGCTCTTCCCCATCAAACGCGTTACCCGTACCCGCGGGCAAACCACGACCATCGGGCAGAACATCAACGTCCCACGCGGCAATCTCTTCAACCAAAGCTTCGCGGCCTAGGCCCATTGCCCCGTCATGCATAGGCGCAGGAGCGGTCAAAGACACCGTCGCAGGGCGCGCTTCAAGTTCTGCGATTTTGGCTTTTGCTGTGTCTTGCACCAAAGCGATCTGCGATTTCAGATCAGTGTTGGCTTCTTCTTGGCTGACCAAACGCGCTTCTGCCGCTTGCGCTTGTGCGCGTGCAATGTCCGCTTCGTCTGCTTTGTAGCTGCGTGTCATCGTGCCGTAAGCGCCGCCGAGGACGATGCCTGTTACGCCAAGTGCCGGGAGGAGGATATTAGGAGACTTCGACATTCTCAGCGATCCCTTCTGCGTTCACGTACCAAGTTTGGATACAATTGTTGTGATAAACGGAATTTTCGCCACGCGCGTCGCGCAGCTGTTCTTTGGTGGGTTGCACGTAGCCTGTTTCATCCATCGCACGCGCTTGCAGCAGCATCGGTGCACCGTCCCAATCCACGTCCAAATAGAAACGCGTCAGCGCTTTGGTGTCGCCTTGTTTGCCAAGACGTGCCGGTTCCCACGTAATGCCCCCATCGCGGGACACATCCACGCGGGTGATTTGACCGTGACCGGACCACGCAAGGCCAGAGATAACCAAAGGCCCTTTGCCATGTTCAATAGGCATTTGCGGACTGGGCGAGGTGATCACGGATTTAGCATCCATTACCCATGTCCATTTGCGCGCGGTGCCATCTTCCATAACGTCGGTATATTTTGACGTCTCTTCGCGGCTTTCCGTGGCCGCGTCAGACACTTCAATACGGCGGATCCATTTGACCCACATGTTGCCTTCCCAACCCGGGACCACAAGGCGCACAGGGTAGCCGTGCTCCATTCGCAGTGCTTCGCCGTTGGCTTTGAACGCGACAAGCACATCATCGAGCGCCTTTTCCATCGGGATAGAACGCCCGTTCGAGGAAGCGTCAGCCCCCTCCACATAGACCCACTTGTCCTTCAGATCACCAGCCGCGCCAAGACCTGCTTCATTGAGCAGTGCGCGCAGTGGAACGCCCGTGTATTCCATGTTGTGGATCATACCGTGGGTGAACTGCACGCCATTAAGCTGCGCACCGGCCCATTCCATCCCCGTGTTCGCCGCACATTCGCAGAAATACACATGGTTCTCACGCGGGAAACGCTCCAGATCGGCGTAAGTAAACACCAGCGGCTTGTCGACCAGGCCATTGATCATCAGACGATAATCGTCTTTCTTCATCTCAATCGCGCCAGAATGGTGACGTTCAAACGCGCAACCTTGTGGCGTGATCGTGCCCTCAAGCGCGTGGATCGGGGTGAAGTTAATCGAAGAGATTGGCGAAGCCGTCAACCACTCCACATTGCGGCGCACCACGTGGGATTCATATTCAATCGGCAAGCCGTAGGGTGTTTCGTCCACGCCCACGCCTGTGATCGACGCCCAGTCTTGCACGTCTGTGATCAGCGGATCAGCGGTTTGCGCGCTCGCGGCCCCTGCAATGCTGCCAGCCGCAGCCGCAGCACTGCCGCGCAAAAACGCGCGACGTGAGGGTTTATGCATCTCGTCCATGTCTCAAACTCTCTTTCGTGTTTCGTTAAACGCCGACAACTTCGACGCTGTTGTTGTCCTCCACCGTGACCGTCCCAAGCTTGGCGATATGGCTTTCCACCACGTCCCAAATTTGCGGCCCTTCGGTGCCTTCATTCACAGAGGCCCAACCAGCGACGACATATGCACGTGCAGGATCAATCTGTTCGCCCGTGCTCAAAAGCGTCATGTTGGAGATGCGCTGCCCTTGTGGTTTGGACACATCGATGGTGTAGCCAAGGCCACCCGTGCGCACCATGTCGCCGCCCTGTTGGTAATAGGGATCAGGGTTGAAGATGTTGTCGGCCACGTCTTCAAGCACCACTTGTAGGAATTCACCGGTCATTTCAGTGCGATACGCTTCACCGTAGCTCATCGAGGTGACGCCAAAGATATCCTCGCGTGTGATGTCCTGCCCAGGCACCATAGAAGGACCCCAACGCACACCGGGGCTGAGCGCGATTTCTGCGTCACGCTCTGACAGCAACGCGTCGCAAATCACATCATCCCACGTGCCGTTGAAATTACCACGGCGATACAAAAGACTGTCGGTCTGCCCGATCACTTCAGACATTTCCGCCTCATAAGGTGCGCGCTGCTCATCAATGAGTGCGGCAACCTCAGCATCGGGTTCGATCACATCAGAGAATATCGGGATCAATTTGGTACGATACCCCATCATCTTACCATCGCGGATATCGAGATCAACGCGGCTCACGAATTTACCGTTCGAACCGGAGGGCAGAATGATCGTGCTACCCACAACAGCAGGTTCAGGCAAAGCATCATGTGTGTGCCCAGAGAGGATCACGTCGATGCCTGGCACAACGCTCGCCATCTTCTTATCCACGTCAAAGCCATTATGGCTGAGCACAACAACGCATTCCGCACCCGCTGCACGGACTTCTTGCACCATCGCGTTCATGTTTTCGTCGCGAATACCAAAGGAATACTCTGGGAACATCCAACCGGGGTTGGCGATCGGCATGTAGGGGAAGGCTTGGCCGATGACAGCGATCTTGGTGCCGCCGCGCTCGAACATCTTGTAGGGCGGGAATAGCTCGGTCGGCTCGTCCCATTCTACATCAAAGATGTTCTGACCTAGCGCTGCGAAGGGCAAATCCTCGACAATCTCTTGCACGCGCTCGCTACCAAGCGTGAATTCCCAGTGGAATGTCATCGCCTCAGGCTTCAGCGCGTTCATTACGTTGACCATGTCCTGACCTTGAGTCTTGTGACACGTGTACGAACCATGCCACGTGTCACCGCCATCGAGCAGGATTGCGTCAGGGCGATCCGCGCGGATTGCTTTGATCACGGTCGCCACGCGATCCAACCCACCAACACGGCCATAAGCCTGCGCAAGCGACGAAAAATCGCCAGAACTCAATGCATAATGGCTCGGAGAGCCGTCAGCGATGCCATAGGCTTTGCGGAAATCCGCGCCCGTGATGTGGGGAACAACGCCTTTGTTCTCGCCCACTCCGATGTTGATCGATGGCTCGCGAAAATGGATTGGCTTTAACTGACCATGAATGTCAGTGATGTGGATCAGGGAGACGTTGCCGAAGGTATCGAACTCAAGCAGTTGATCTTGGCTGAGGGCTTGCTGCGCGCCAAGGCGTGCCCAATTGCCGAAGCCAGAGGCACCAACAAGCGCTGACGCTGCCATACTCACCTGTAGAAAGTCGCGACGATTGATCATGGGTTAACCGATCCTTAATACATATGCGCATAATTGAATGCGATTTAGAGAAGAAAACCCCACGCCAATTAGGCGCAGGGTTCATCAATGTTTAGTTTCGAACGGAAGGTGTTTCGACGGCCAGACCTTCACCGCGAGATGCAAGATATAGCTCAAGCGCTTTGAACTCTTCGCCGCCCTCTTTGAAAGGTGTCGCACGAATGTTTTTCATGCAGCCTTTGAAACGGCCATGACTGGAATTCAGCTTGGCATTCTTGAGGCGGTATGTTGGGAAACCGTTGATCTGACCTTGCGACAGGTGATCGGCGCGGATCATCGTGCCGTAATTGTCCTCGTGACAATTTGAACATGCCATATCGAGCTGACCCACACGTGTGTAGTAAAGCTCTTTGCCTTTTTCCCAGAACGGTGCTGCATCGCCGTCGATGGCCACGTTCACTGGCATGCCGCGCGATTGCAGACCGATCAAGGCTGTCATCGCCGTCATGTTGCCCTTGGACCATTTCCACGGCTCCGCGCCCATACGTTCGGTGCGGCACTCGTTGATGATGTTTTCCATCGTGACCAACTCACCGTCCTCAACACGTGGCAGCGTTGGACGCAGCCCTGCGAAATCTTCAACATTCTCGTGACAGGATGCGCAGGATTTGCCTTCAGATCCGTCAACTTTGGCCCAAAGATCAATCGCTTGATCGACAAAGATCATGCCCGGATTATCAAAATCATCCGATTGCAGCGCTTGTGTTTCGCTCGCGCGGAAGCGCCAACCTGAATAGATCGTGTCGACATTTTCCATGTGCAATGGCGCGGCGGCTTCTGTCAGCAGAGCTTCCCCATCCACAGCTAAAGCATTGCTATCTTGCGCAGCAGCACTGGTCGCCAAAGCAGCAACCCCGCATGAGATCCATAGTTTCAAATTCATTGTGACCCTCCCTTTCAAGATCATGTCTCTAACTTAGGAGACTTCGATCTTTTTACTTGTGTCGTAGACCGAACCGTCATCGTCGTACCACGTAAACTTGAACTCACCGCTCTCAGGAACCACTGCTTCGAACTGGAAATAGGGGTTTGTAGAAATCGCGGGCTCTAGCGTGACGTCGATCACATTCTGATCGTTGAAATCAGCCGTGAAGCGGTTGATGATCGAGCGCGGGATCGCATTGCCGTCGCCATCTTTACGCTGACCGCTTTCCATCTTGTGGCTGATCAGAGTTTTAATCGTGATCGTCTCGCCAGCGGATGCCTTTTTAGGGACTTTGACGCGGGGTTTTACACCTTTAGCCATGTTGTTTCTCCTCGTGTCTTAGCTTAGCCGCCGCAGCCGCCGATTGTTACTTTTACGTTGGCCGAGGCGCGCTGAAAGCTGCCGTCTTCCATCTTGGCAAGCGCCACAATATTCTGCGTGCCCGCGAGGCGAATACGTGTGGAGGCGCTGCGCGATGCGCTCAGCGGTCCAAAGTTGAACGTCGCAACCGCTGGAACAGGATTGCCATCTGCGAACAATGTGATCGCAACAGCGCCCGGTGCATCGACCGAGATTGGAACAGTGTTGCCGTTTTCCGCAATTTCTGGCGCGGTCAATGTGATTGCACCCTCGCCGATTTCTGCGCCGCCAGTCATTTCGGCGATGGCATCATCCGTCAAGCTCGCGAACGCAGGTGCACCTGCGAAACTGGCAAACGCCAGTGCAGAGCCGCCAAGCGCGAGAGTTTTCCGCCGTGTCAGTGTCATGTTATTCTCCAAAATCATGCGACCTCACTCCTCCTTGAGTGTGATCAGATACGCGACAACATCCTCGACCTGCTGGGCCGACAGGATGGATTTGCCTTCAAATTTCTCAAGCGCACGGGTGTAGCCAGCATCTATGTAAAACGCGGGCATGATGGTGCCTTCAAAGACCATTTTTGAGTTCGCAACGATGGCGCGCAACTCGGCTTCGGACCAACGGTCCGCAACTCCGTCCATGGTTGGACCAACTTCACCATGGAAGCTTTGCTCGGACCAATCAGTATTTGCGTGGCATGCAAGACAATTGCCTTGTTTACGGTCAGCAAAAACCTCTCGCCCTGCGGCGGCATCCCCTGCAACGCCTGTCAAAGACGCCTCAACAGCACCTTCCACAAATGCTACATCTACCGGCTTAACGCCATCGGCGAAACCCGGATTTGCGGCTAGAGCTGCGACAATAGCCGTTCTAAAAACACATTTCATAAACCCTCCCTAATGACGCAATTACGTCGGTCATTTGCAGTACACTAATGCACACCGTTCCGTTATGGCAACAACAAATTCAAAAAAGTGAATTTCTTCTTTGGCTTGCGGGTGCTGCGTGCTTTGTGAGACTTAGTTACTTTGCTCTGCAAACTTGCGCGCATGGTATTTCTGAAACGGCTCATCGCTGTTGTAGCCTTCCTCGACCACCCAGTTGAGCATATTAAGAGTGGTCCACCTTCCAAAGGCACCCGGCATATTCGCAGCCGCGACTTCGGGGACGGTTGCGCCTTCGGGTACCTCGCTCGGGAAGAAATAGATGTTCGGGGTAAACAAGGCGCGCCAGCGTTTGACCATATCCTTCTCCGGCAAAGTCGTACCATCAAAATCTGTGACCTCTACATCGCCGAACATATTAATCTGCACCACGAAGAAATTCTCTTCGATGTAGTCATTCACTTCTGGAACGGTAAAAACTTCCTCATGCATCTTCTTACAATAAATACAGCCGCGCTGCTCCACGATGATCATCAAGCGTTTACCTTCGGCGTTGGCTTCTTCCAGATCTTCATTCAAATCTTTGAACGTGTCACGCATCCAAGGCGCTTTGTGCAAGCCGTCGTCGCCAACCTCAGCGGCCGCAGAACTGATCGCGAAAAATGTCGCGAATATGAGTGTCAAAAATCTTATCATCTAATGTCTCCTAATTAGCCGATTGTGCTGAACCACGGAATGTTTTCCAGCATCCACTGCGCAATAATGTTGATCGAGTTTGTCGCAATCAAAAGCCCGAAAACGATCAACAAAGCCCCCATCAATTTCTCGATCAAGCCCAAATGACGACGAAAGCGCACCATCCATTTCATAAACGGCCCGATGAACAGGGCCGCGACAATGAACGGCAACGTCATCCCGACACCGTATGCAAACAACAAGACCGCGCCCTGCCCAGCGGATTCTTGGCCTGCCGCGGTGAAAAGGATGGCGGCAAGGACGGGTCCAACGCAGGGCGTCCAGCCAAATGCAAAGGCAAGGCCGATCACAAATGCGCCGAATAGGCCTACATTGGTCGAGTTGCCTGTATCAGCGCGAAACTGGCGGTACAGAATGCCGATTTTGATGACGCCCAGAAAGTGCAAACCCATCGCGATGATGATCGCGGCCGCGACCCAACGCAAAACATCAAAGTACTCGCGCACCACTTGGCCAAACATTGTTGCTGTCGCACCAAGCCCCATGAACACGGTGATCACACCCAGCGCAAAACAACACGCCGCTGCAAAAGTACGAAGGCGCACTTGCGGTGAAACTTCTGCGTCAGCCGCGATCTGGTTCATGCCCACACCTGCGAGATAGCTTAGGTAGAATGGCACAATAGGCAGGATGCAGGGCGACAAGAAGGACAACAGCCCCGCAACTAGCGCCCCGTAAAGCGAAACGTCAAACATACGACACGTGCCCTTTGGCTTGAAATATTCATAAATTAGATTATGTAATTACGAACAACCCGTCAACAATCGGATGTGCTTTCGTGCTCAAATCACTTCTCTGTGCTGCTGCTCTCGCGTTTCCTATGGCGCTCTCTTCGACGCTTCTCGCGGCCGCAGATTCCTATCTTTTGATGGCGGAAGAAGACGGCTGCTATTGGTGCGCACGCTGGGATAAAGAAATTTCGCAAATTTATCCCAAGACGCCTGAAGGCAAGGCTGCACCTTTAAAACGCTATGATCTGCGCAGTGAGACGCCGGATGTGGACTTCAAACAGCGCGTCACCTTCACCCCAACGTTTATCGTGGTGAGCGATGGCAAAGAGGTTAACAGATTAGAGGGCTATCCCGGAGAAGATTTCTTTTGGGGTTTGCTGTCTCAAATGCTATCTCGAGCAGGTATTGATCTAGGTGAGGCCAATTAAATGACCACCACACTTGCCATGGAGCCCCAAACAGAGGGCCAAATCGTGTCTCGATTGCCCGTGTTCGACAAGAATATGTGCACAGAAGATATGGAAAAGATGATGGCCAATGCACAATTGGCCGCGAATTTCCTGAAGGCGATTAGCCATGAAGGGCGTTTGATGATCCTGTGCCATCTCGCGTCAGGTGAAAAATCGGTGAACGAACTGGAGGATCTTCTGTCCTCGCGCCAAGCCGCTGTGTCGCAACAGCTGTCTCGCCTCCGCCTTGAGGGCCTCGTGACCCCGCGTCGCGAAGGCAAGGCAATATACTACAGTTTGTCCGACGACCGCCCCAAACAGATCATGGAAGTCGTCTACGACCTGTTTTGCCGCGAAGATTAATCAAACATTTCGCCAATGTTTGGACTAAGGGGGACACCCAATGTTGGAGACTATAGGGGAAGCGAACACCGCAGCGCTCTTTGGGTTATTGGGTGGGATCGCGCTTGGTCTCGCTGCACGGGTTGGTAGGTTTTGCACGCTTGGTGCCATCGAAGACTACCTTTACGGTGGTGATGACAAGCGTTTGCGCATGTGGGCCATCGCCATTGGGGTTGCTGTGATCACCACCCACATCGCCATGTCAATGGGCACGTTTGATTCAACCACAACCGCCTATCTTGATCGAACTTGGAACCCGCTTGGAACAGTTATCGGGGGTTTGCTGTTCGGGTACGGCATGGCGCTAAGTGGCAACTGTGGCTACGGCGCGCTGGCACGTTTGGGCGGGGGCGATCTGCGTTCTTTAATGATCGTGATCGTCATGGGGTTGTCCGCCTATTTTGTGATGTCCGGCCCACTTGCGCATCTTCGCGTATGGCTATTTCCCGTAGAGACGGGGTCTGGTCAACCACAAGGCTTTACCCAGCTGCTTTCAAATTTCGGACTGCCACCTGTAGTAAGCGGGTTAATTGTAGGGGGCGGTTTGGTGAGTATAGCCCTGTTACACAAAGACATGCGCCAATCTTACGCGCAGATGTTTTGGGGATCGATTGTCGGCCTCGCCGTGTTCTTCGGTTGGCTTGGTACCTATTGGATCGCAACGACGGGTTTCTCAATAGAGCCACTTGAAACACATTCATTCGCGGCCCCAATCGGTGACACGATCTACTATGCAATGACTGCATCCGGCAACACGCTCTCATTCAGCGTTGGCTCGGTGGTTGGCGTCGTACTTGGTGCTATTCTTGGCTCTTATTCCAAGGGTCATTTCCGCTGGGAAGCCTGTGACGACCCCCGTGAATTGCGCCGTCAAATATTTGGGGCTGCGATTATGGGACCTGGTGCCATCCTCGCCGTTGGATGTAGCGTTGGCCAAGGTATTTCAGCCTTTTCCGTCCTTGCGTTTAGCGCACCCGTTGCCTTTATTGCAATCTTTATCGGGGCGGCGCTCGGGCTAAAGCAACTCATCACTGGTTTTGCGCTACCGCAATAACCTGAAGACACGCGCGCGCCAGATCAATAACCAAATATCCAACTTCAATTCCTGATGCACGCATTTTCGCGCGCCGCGCGCGTTAGCTTGGCAAAACGATCAAAACAGCCGCAATGATGAACAATCCGAGAGTCTTTGGGCGCTCCTATATGAAGGATACACCATCATAAAGTTGCATTGAACGGGTAAAGTTATTCTCCATCGAGTCCCACCCAAAGAAAGCCAATCAGAAGCGGTGTCAGCGGGTAATCGGCAAATTTTAAAGCGGTTGCACAGACTCCAAACCCAACAAGGATCAAGAGCTCGGTCGTGTTGTTTCGACCAATGTAGCCCCCCATTAGCGTGAAAAACAAAGTGACAGGGATTAAGAAGTTGCGTGGGATCGACAGCACTTTGGCGATGTAGGGGATCAGCGGTAGATTCAAAGCCAACAATTCCAGATTGCCCATGAACATTGACTTGATGACAGCCTAGAAAATCTGTGGTTCATCAATCATCAACCCCGGCGCGGGCGAAAAATTGAGCACAATAAGCGCACCCGACAAGATCGCAGTAGTGCCAGAGCCCAGAACACCCAAAGTGAGCAGCAGTACTAAAAATCCTGTGCAGGCCGAGTAGTTTGCGGTTTCAGGGGCTGCGAGGCCCTTGATCGCGACTTTGCCATGCTCTTCCTGTTCTCTCTTTGTGGCGAGGTTGCCTTTACTGCGGTGCCTAGAAAACTCGCGATTGTTGCGCCCGCATTAGGCAAGACACCGAATGCCAGAGCTCGAAAGCTTTGCAAGAACACGCCCATGAGCGAACAGATAACAATCGGCGTTGAGTTGACCATCAACGTGCCTTGGTTGCTATCGGCGTTTCCGATCAAATTCCGATGGCCTTGCCACTACCACCGCCTGACATGTTTTTAATTGGACGCAGACCCGGCATGTCCCGCAGTTCTCAGGGCTCAGCCCATGCCACATGCAGTGCCATCCCTACCACCGCCCGGGATCAAGAAGTGAATGGACTCAAGAACTTGATGACCATCAGCAAATGCTGGTGTTCCCAATTCGAGCCTCGCAATAGCTCTTGCGATAAGGGCGCAACGTCCCGTTTTCATCGTTTTCATTCTATTCTCCCAATTGATCGCCGCGCATTTCACGGCTTTTCGAGACAAGAAAACCGCTGGGCCTGATTTTCACCAGTCAGATGGCTAAAAAAAAGCGATATCAGGCAATGAAGTCATTCGCGTAAATACAACACCAGAATGCTCTTTACTATTCATCCAAGATTAATAATCGCCTTATACCTCTGATAAAAAACAACAAGTAAAAATTTTATACTTTCAGAAAAGCACGATTCAATCCTGCTCAAAGCCAGGTTGCGTTAAGGGACTGGGCGCTGTTTTCTCAAACAACACTGTGCGAGTGAATACAGCCAATATGTCATCGCTTTAGCCGCTCGATTTCATGCATCAGGCAAGATCAGCCTGCTCGATGTGTGAGCCGAATTGAGCAGCCTTGATCGCGCATAACGATTTACAACAGGCCAATTTATCAATGTTCAAGCATCACAAACATTGCGACTAAAACCGCATAGCATATCGCCGCATATTTCAGGTTCCAGCGCCATGTTAGGGTAGTCGGTGGAATCTTGGAGGTTGCGGAAATCAGCAATGTGGCGGTGGCATTCGGGGACGCAAACATCGAAATCGCCCAGCCCGCACTAAGCGCAAAAACGATGTGAGTTGACGCAGCAGGCAGGCTTGGGAATGTTTGCACAACCTGTCCGATGAACACGACGATAATGATCGGACTAAGTGCAACTTGCCCGCCAAGCGTAATCAAAACAGGCAGTGCCGCAAGGAAAAGCCAGCCCGGAAAAGCGCTTAAGTCGATGTCTTTAGCAAGGCGCGCAACTGGTAAGATCTCTGCCAATGCGCGACCGATGAATCCGGATAAACCAAGCGCAATGGCGGCCCGTGTCAGGACTTGGGCGTTGCTCTCAAGTGCGGGCCAAAAATGCGCGAGTTGTGTTGTTAGCGCAGTCTTTTCCCCGCGTTGGAATGCAAACCAGAACACAGTCACGCTAGGGGCCACAAACATCAAAGATAGCGCCGTGTTATACCCCAGCCCGATTTGCAAGGCGGCAGTTGTCCCAATCAACACAGTGCAAACAAGCGCAAGGCGCAGAAAGGCGCGTTTGGGCAGATCAGGGGCAACTTGAACATTCCTCTGCATGGTATGCGCGCGCCACTCAAACCGATCATAGGCGAAGCCAATACCCATCATTAAGACGGATGTGGCAAGCCCGAGCACAACGAGCTTTCCGAGTTCAATTTCAGTAAACAATGTGAGCAAAACCGTTTGCGTCAAAGTCGTTGGTGCCCAAAGCAAGATCCAAGCAAAGCCGCGCAAAAGCGCAGACATCTGACGGCGCTCCAAGTCTTGATCAACAGTACCATCTGCACGGATCGTGGCGGATTGAATAAGCGGGGCCATCAAGCTGATCGCGCCAACATTCAGAAACACACCCAACGCATGACCACCAGACGCCGTCGCAATAAAGCGACGCCCTGTCGGTTGTTTGATAAGATATCGACCGACGGTTAAGACCGATGCAGAGCGTTCCGCTGCAATCTTGAGCGCCGTTAACAACGCGATAAAGCTCGCAAAATACGCGGCCAAATCGATGCCGGCTAAAAGAACCAACCAACCACTCTCGCTTTGACAAAGAACGACACCCAAGAGCAAAGCAAAGCACAAAAGCAGGCTTTCGCGCACCGTGTTCGTGCGCAATCCCACGATGCACAGCACTACAAATAACACGCGTGCCGCGTTTTGCGCGAACACACCCCCAACCGTTTGCGCCGCAAGAACAGCAATCGCGACAGCGACAAGTGTGGTGGCAAGAAAGCCTTGTCTCATATAACTTGCCCGCACAAAGCGAGGAAAATTCGATGTTTATGAGCCTGTTGTCTGGATCGGTGCTTTTGAAGAACGCGCTTGTGCAACTCCATTGGCAGCTGCTTGCTGATAAGGTCGACGCACATCCAGCGGGTCACCTTAATGAACACGCGCGCGAGAATGGGTTGACCTTTGTGCTCACCAAAACCGGATTGAGCACGCCCGACGTGCTGGCTTGTCATCCTTGTGGCCCTATGCCCGCCTCTGCAATATTGCGCATTGATGAGGTGTGCTTTCCTGTAGGTGCCATCGCGCATCGCCACACCCATGCCGGGGCAGGCATCCGTC
>Ga0115564_10000319_pt1 | contig 48325 bp, 41 predicted proteins | sample COGITO_mtgs_1105_7_FD_88680 | JGI IMG/M metagenome (GOLD analysis project Ga0115564, IMG submission 88680) | Pelagic marine microbial communities from North Sea - COGITO_mtgs_110523 | ecosystem: Environmental > Aquatic > Marine > Epipelagic | place: Germany:Helgoland, sampling site Kabeltonne...
CGTTCTCAACGCCGCTCAGCAGCTCATCTAATACTTCCTTCGTAATCGTCATTGTCTTCATGCTCCTTCGTTAATGAAGCATGGACCGAATTACTCATACACAGAAGATCAGACACTCTCTTAATGTTCGGCCTGTTTTTCTGATACTGCTTTCTCTGACACCGCTTTTTCTGATAATGCATCCTCCAGCACAGCCAGTACCGTTTCGCGCGGTACCTCCGATGTGACGAACGCCTGCCCGATCCCGCGCGCCAAGACGAAACGCAACTGACCCTCCACGACTTTTTTGTCCTGCCCCATCAAATCCAGCAAGGTGCCGGCGTCATGCAAACCCCCTTCAATGTCTTTGAGGTCGGTCTTCATTCCCATCGCCTTGAGGTGCGCGCGCACCCTGCCGGGGTCTTCTTGCGGGCAAAAGCCAAGCCGTGCAGACAGTTCAAACGCCAATGCGCAGCCAATTGCGACCCCTTCGCCATGCAGCAGCCGGTTTGAATAGCCCGTTGCCGCCTCAAGCGCGTGGCAAAACGTGTGGCCAAGGTTCAAAAGCGCGCGGTCGCCCTGTTCTGTCTCGTCACGCATGACGATGTCGGCCTTCATCTGGACCGCGCGGCGCACCGCTTCGATCCGCAATGGCGTGTCACCGGCTGCCATCGCGGGTCCGTTCTGCTCGAGCCATTCGAAATAGGCCGCATCGCCCAGCAAACCGTATTTCACAACCTCGCCGTAGCCTGCCAGAAAATCACGCGGTGCCAGCGTCCCCAGCACATCCACATCCGCCAGAACCAATGCAGGTTGATGAAAAGCGCCAACAAGGTTCTTGCCGTGCCGCGTGTTGATCCCCGTTTTGCCGCCCACAGAGCTGTCAACCTGCGCCAAAAGCGATGTCGGGATTTGCACAAACCGCACGCCACGTCGCAAAATTGCGGCCGCAAAGCCAACCAAATCACCAACCACACCGCCGCCAAGGGCAACAACAACATCGCCCCGCTCAACCTTGTGATCCAGCAGCCATTCGACGACGTGGCTCAACTCAGCCCAGCATTTCGTGGCCTCACCAGGGGTTAGCGACAGTGCTTCCATCTCAATACCGGCAGACTTTAATCCGCTGCGCAATGCCCCAAGATGGCGGTCACCGACGGTGTCATCGGTAACGACAGTGACCTTTGCCCTTTTCAGCAAGGGTGCGATGTGCATGCCCGCTTGGCCCAGCAGGTCGGGACCAATACGCACCTCATAAGCGCGGCCGGGCAAGTCGACATGTACCGTTTCAATCATTTATCCGCTCCAGTACATCTGCGCGCGTCGCCAGGGTTTCCACCACACGTTCCGCCATTTCATCTATGCTTAGCTTTGCCACACAAGACACTGATAAATCAGCTTTTTGATAGATCGGGACACGTGCGTTATAAAGATCGGTCAGCGTCTTTTTGGGATCAGATGTCCGCAACAAAGGCCGCGTATCCTTGTATCGCACCCTGTTCCAAAGCAGATCAAGGTCAGCGTTCAACCACACCGAGACCCCGTGCCGGGATATCGCATCGCGGTTCTGCGCGCTCAGGAACGCGCCGCCACCTGTGGATAGAACGCAGCATTTGGACGTCAGCAGCCGTGCAATCACTTCAGCCTCGCGTTTGCGGAAAAACACCTCTCCGTCGCGGGTAAATATTTCGGGAACAGACCGGTTTGCCGCGCGTTCGATCTCAAGATCGCTGTCCATGAAGTCAACGCCAATCTTGACCGCCAGCGCTCGCCCCACGGCTGTCTTGCCGGCCCCCATCATGCCCACCATGACGACCGTCTTTTTCAGCCGGTAACGTGGCCCATCCCGGACACCATCGGCTGTGGTTTGCTCAATTCCGCTCATTTTTAAGTGAATGACGTGATCTTGCCGAAAAGGCCATATATAGATTGAACAAAGCTGGCAAAAAGCAGATGGGCAGAATACATGGGCAGACTGATCAAGTTCTTGATAATACTGGCGCTTATTGGATTCGCGGCGCTTGTTATCTATGCTTATGTTGGTCCATTTTTTGGTGCGGATTTCGCGCCTGATCAAATTGAAACCCGCGAGCCTGTCCAGTTGATCGCGGAATGAAACCATGATGATGACCAAAGCAAACACACGACGCGCCGCCATCGTCGGCCTCGCATTTGCTTTGACCACTGCATCCGGCATCAGCTTGAAAGCCCAAACCAGCGATCCCACCAAACCATTGTCCGTCATTGACTGGCTTGGATCACAACCCGTGCCAACCGCACCCCCTGTCCAGAAGAAGCCTGAGGAGCCTGCCGTTGCGCGCAGCGCGCTGCCCCCTTCTGTTGATGTGGCCCCATTAAGCAACGGCAGCCCGCGCCAGATCGGGCTTGTGCCTGCACATGTGACCGGACTACCTGCATCCTTGTGGCGCGGCAGCGATGTTCAGAAAGTCGCCAAACTGCTTGAGCGCCTGCCAGAGCTAAGCCTGCCTGCCGCACAATCGCTGCTTTATACCGTCTTGCTGGCGGATGTGGACGCGCCTGGCGGCATCGCGGCGGCGGGAGACACGCTTGCCTTGCTCCGCGTCGAGAAACTGGTAACGCTGGGCGCGCTTGATCCGGCACTATCGCTGATCGAACAGGCCGGTGTGCCGACATCCGCCGCGCATTTCGATCTTTGGATGCAGATCAGCCTGCTGACAGGCAGCGAGGACCGCGCCTGCGCAACCCTGCGCGCAGCACCGCATCTGACCAATGACCTTGCCACCAGAATTTTCTGTTCCGGACGCAGCGGGCAATGGGACAATGCCGCGCTGACATTTGGATCGGCGCAGGCACTGGGCCTTATTCCAGAGGAAAAACTGGCTTTGCTTGACCGGTTCCTGCACCCCGACGTCTTTGAAGGTGAACCGCCGCTCCCCGCACCTCGCAAAATGGACCCGCTCAGCTTTCGACTGTTCGAGACGATCGGAGAGCCGATGCCAACCGGCAATTTGCCCCGTGCCTATGCGGTTGCGGACCTGCGCGATCTGGCAGGCTGGAAATCCCAGATCGAGGCCGCGGAGCGTCTGACGCGTGCAGGCGCATTGCCCGATAACCGGCTTTTGGGGCTTTATACAGAGCGGCAGGCTGCGGCCTCGGGCGGCGTGTGGGACCGTGTCGCTGCTATTCAACGATTTGAAACAGCGCTACAGACCGGCAGCACGGACGCGGTGGCCAAAACGTTGCCAACCGCATGGCGCGCGATGCAGGATGCAGCGCTTGAAACAACCTTTGCACAGCTCTTTGCCGCAGATTTACAAGCCCTTGATCTAACCGGGCGGACCGCATCCATGGCTAACGTCATCGCGCTGCTGTCTGCCGATTATGAAATTGCCGCCGCGCAAAGCGATCCTTCAGACCTCGCCACGCAGATTGCATTTGGCGAGGTGACCGGTTCGCGCCCCGCGCCCGCGATTGACGCCGCCCTTTTTGATGGCTTCACAGATGCCGCGCCGCGCGCAGATCTGTTGGCCACAGCCCAACAATCGCGGCTGGGCGAGAGTATCCTGCACATTCTGCGGCTCTTGGAGGACGGCGCGCAGGGCGATGCAAACGCGCTGCGGGACGCTGTGGCGACATTGCGCGCCCTCGGGTTAGAAGACATCGCGCGCCGTGCGTCCCTGCAAATCCTGTTACTGGAGCGATAGATATGTCCACCCAGACCTTTCACTGGATTTCCAGCTTTCTCGAAGCGCAAGCCGCTGAATTGGGCGCTGCAACCAATACGCAACTGGCCTATGGCCGCGATCTCAAGGATTTTGATGCTTTCCTTGACCGCCGGACCCGTGATTTCATATCAGCCACGCAATCAGATGTCGAAGACTACCTGATATATTGCGACGCCCAGGGTCTGGCAAAATCCACGCGCGCCCGGCGGCTTTCGTCGATCAAACAACTTTACCGCTTTGCTTTTGAAGAAGGCCTGCGCAGCGATAATCCCGCCATACAAATCGCCGGTCCCGGACAGGATAAACGCCTGCCGAAAATCCTGAGCGAAGCAGAAGTGGACCACCTGCTTGAGGCCGCGCGCGTCTCCGGGCGCGGCCCGGTTGATTGTCTGCGCAACACCTGTCTGATGGAACTGCTCTATGCCACTGGCATGCGTGTGAGCGAGCTGGTCAGCCTGCCCATAAGCGCGACACGCGGTGACCCCCGGTTGCTGCTGATCATGGGCAAGGGCGGCAAAGAACGGATGGTGCCCCTATCGCCGCCTGCCCGTCTGGCGTTGACCGAATGGCTCAAGCAGCGCGATATTCAGGACGATCAAGCCGCACAGTTGCGCAAACCTGTCTCACGGTTTCTCTTTCCGTCGCGTGGCAAGTCCGGGCACCTGACCCGTCACCGGTTCTATCTGATGATCAAGGAATTCGCCGTCGCGGGTGGGGTTGATCCTTCCAAGGTGACGCCGCACACGCTGCGCCACGCGTTTGCGACGCATCTGTTGGCCAATGGCGCCGACTTGCGCGCCATTCAGACGATGCTGGGCCATGCAGACGTGGCCACCACGGAAATCTATACCCATGTGCTGGAGGAACGGCTGTCAGAATTGGTGCTGGAACATCACCCGCTGGCAGATCGCAGATCTGGGGCAACCCGCAAATCCGGGGGCAGCACATCCTCAGACGGCCAATAGCCCGAGAGGAGCGCCAACCGGTTCGGATCTGGCAAGCCCGCTACGGCCATATCCGCCGCCGCCCCTTTTGCATCATACTCCAGCTTTCTTATCTCTACGTCACCCCCAGTCAATACCGCATAGCGCGTTGCGCATTCCCCGTCATGGGGCGGCATCCCGATCACACCGGCGTTGACCCAGCGCCCTTTGACCGTTTCCCGGATAAACGGAACCCCGCAATGGCCTGCAATGATGTGATCCACGGGGCCAACCATGGCCTCGACCGCACCCCATTCTTGCGCAAAAACACTGTCCGGCGCATTTGCAAATATGAACCGTGCAACATCTGTCGCACCACCATGAACAACAGCATAGCGCGCGCTATCATGGGTAAAACAGACGCTATCCGGCAACGCCGCCATCCACGCCCTATCCCGCACCGACAGCGCAGCAGAAGCAGGCCCATACCAGCCGACACTCAACAAATCGCACGCGCTGCCATCCTCGAACCCGCAACCACACCCCGGCGCGTCCGCACCCAGTTGAATTTCGCAATTGCCCGCAACGACTGGACACCCCAACGCGCGCATCATCGACACGCAGCGCGATGGCGCACCGCAATAGGCCACCACATCACCTGTACAGATCATATGCGACGGTGGAATGCCTGCACCCTGCGCGACCCGCACCAGCGCCTCCAGCGCCTGCAAGTTGGAATATGGACCGCCAAACAGCAAGACCGGCCCGCTCAGGTCGCCTAAATCACGATGTCGCATGATCCCTCTCGTCTGCGCCCTTGAATGCAGCGCTCTGCATGCCCATAACCGATGGACAAGGCAATCATATGGAAATCGACAGTAATGGAAACCGAGGCAGCGCTCTTTGACGGCGCATTTTGGATCAGCAGCAGCATCATCTTGTTCCTGCTTGTGCTCTCGGGTTTCTTTTCAGGGTCTGAAACAGCACTGACAGCAGCCTCACGCGGCAAGCTGCGCGCGCAGGCCGACAAAGGTTCGCGCGGGGCACAGCGCGCGCTTGCGATCACCGAAGATAACGAGCGCCTGATCGGCTCTGTCTTGCTTGGCAACAACCTTGTGAATATTCTGGCAGCCTCCTTGGCCACCACTATGTTCACAAGGGTATTCGGAGAATCCGGTGTTGCGATGGCAACGCTGGTGATGACGCTGTTGGTATTGGTCTTTGCAGAAGTGCTCCCGAAAACCTACGCGATCACCAATTCAGAAACCGCCGCCGCGCTCGTGTCGCGCCCCATCGGGATCATCGTCACCGTTTTTGCACCTATCGTCACTGCTGTCCGCTTTTTCGTACGCGGCATCTTGCGGGCGCTTGGCGTACAAGTCGATCCCGACAGCAACATCCTTGCGGTCCGCGAAGAAATTGCAGGAGCCCTCCAGCTTGGCCATTCCGAAGGTGTGGTGGAAAAAGAAGACCGTGACCGCATCTTGGGCGCGCTTGATCTGCGCGAACGCTTCGTCGAAGAGATCATGCTGCATCGCTCGGGCATTGAAATGATCGACGCCGCGTCGGAGCCGTCCGAGATATTGGAGCAATGCCTGCAGTCCAATCATACCCGCCTGCCCGTCTACCGCGACGATCCTGAAAATATCATTGGTGTGATCCACGCCAAAGACCTGTTGCGCGCCATGTACAAGCTGATCGGCGGCCCGGATGGCAATGCGGCGGCCTTGAATGAATTCGACGTCTCAAGCGTGGCGATGAAACCGTATTTTGTGCCCGAAACCTCGACGCTTGATGAACAGATGCGCCAGTTCCTGCGCCGCCGCACACATTTCGCACTGGTGGTGGATGAATACGGAACGCTACAGGGCCTGATCACCCTCGAAGACATCCTCGAAGAGATCGTTGGCGAAATCACCGATGAATTTGACCCCGATGCCGACCATCTTCTGTCGCCGGCCGAGGACGGCAATCTTTACGTCGATGGGGGCATGACCATCCGTGACATCAACCGCGCCACCGACTGGTCCCTGCCCGACGACGAGGCAAACACAGTCGCGGGGCTGGTGATCCACGAGGCGCAGATGATCCCAACGCCCGGACAGGTGTTCAGTTTCCATGGGTTCCGGTTTGAGGTCATGGCCCGCGAAGGCAATCGCATCACACAATTCAAAATCAGACCGCTCTAAAGCAGACCCTCTTTCGTCTCTTTTCGCTTTAAATACTGTCTTCTGTCTGCCTCATCCGCAGCCCCGGTTTTGATCCAAGGCGCGAAACGCGCGCCCCTATCAGGCACGCAGTTTCGCGCCCTCAGGATCAAACGGGGCCGCGCCCAGCACCACTGCATCATGGGGCCGCCCCAGCACCATCACCTCGACTGTGTCGCCCGCTACAACCCCGCGCACAAACCCGAGCGCAAGCGACAGGCCAACCGAATAGCCGTAGGCACCCGAAGTCACCCGCCCGATCCCCTTGCCATCCTTGAAAATCGGCTCGCCGCCTGTTGCATCCGCATTTGACGCATCTGTCTGTGCCGCATCCAGCGCCAGAACAACCAACTCCTCGCGGGCTGCCTTGGCCATGGTTTGTGCCACGGCTTCCTTGTTCAGAAAGTCCTTATCCATTTTGCACAGACGCGCCAAACCGACCTCTTGCGGCCAATACTCGGGCGAATACTCGCGGCTCCATGAGCCATAGCCTTTTTCGATCCGCAACGACATCAGCGCCCGCGATCCGACAGGCCCCGCCCCAAATTCTGTCCCCGCCGCGATCAGCGCCGCGAAGAGCTGCGCCTGATCCCCCGCATCGCAATGCAATTCCCAACCCAGATCGCCAGTAAAACTGACCCGCAGCGCCAGACATCTCACCCCCGCCAGTTCAATCCACTGCGAGCGCATGAAGGCAAAATCCTCCGTCGCCAGCGACACATTCGTCATGCGCTGCAACATTTCCCGTGATTTCGGCCCAGCGACATTAAAGCCGCACATGTCATTTGTCCGGCTTTCAAACAGCGTGCCTTCGGGCCGTGGGACTGCCTTGAAGAACCGCGCGTGATACCGCTCTGCCATGCCCGACCCGATGATCCAGAATTCCTCATCGCCCGTGCGGGTCACCGTGAAATCACCCGCAATGCCGCCCCGTACCCCGATCAGCGGCGTCAAACAGGACCGGCCAACGGCCTTTGGCATTGCGTTGGCAAACACCGCATTCAGCCAACTTTCGGCCTCCGGCCCCGCACAGCGATATTTGGCAAAGTTCGAGATATCAATGATCCCGGCCTTGTCCCGCAGCATGCGCGCCTCGGTCCCGACCTGTTCCCACCATGCTTGTCGCGTGAACCCTTCGGTCACGTCCTTGGCCCCGGCAGGGTAGCCATAATAAAGCGGATGCTCCCACCCGTAATTCAGCCCGAACACCGCGCCCAGATCGCGTTGCGCGCCATAGGCGGGTCGTTGGCGCATGGGGCGACCTGCCTCGCGCTCTTCGTTCGGGAAATGTATCTTGAACCGGTTGGCATATTGATCGCCCACCCGCGCCTTGGTAAATGCAGCATCCGCCCAATCGCCAAACCGCGCCACATCCCATGCGAACATGTCATATCGGGTTTCGCCCGTGACGATCCAATCGGCGGCCAGCAGGCCCATGCCCCCGGATTGCGAAAAGCCGGGGATGATCCCGTTACAACAGAAATAATTGCGCAACTCGGGAACCGGACCAAAGAGCACATTACTGTCCGGCGACCAGATCATCGGCCCGTTGATCACACGCTTTACCCCGGCCTCACCGACCGCTGGCACCCGCGCAATGGCGCGCAACATGTTTTCCTCGATCCGCTCCAGATCATCGGCAAAAAGCTCATGACCGAACCCCTGCGGCGTGCCGTCCTCGGCCCAGAACCGCAGGTCCTTTTCATATGCCCCGACAAGCAATCCCTTGCCCTCTTGGCGCAGGTAATATTCGCCATCGCGATCCGCAACCGAAGGCAAGCGCCGATCCATACCCGTGATCTCTGCAATGGTCTCCGTCACGAAATACTGGTGCTCTGTCGGCTGCAATGGCAGCTTGATACCAGCCAACGCTGCCACTTCGCGCCCCCACAATCCGGCGGCGTTCACGACCCACCCGGTCGCAATATCACCCTTTGCTGTGCGCACGATCCAGGTGCCATCGGGTTGCTGTTCGGTGCCTGTGACAGGGCAAAAGCGGATGATCTCAGCCCCGTTTTGCCGCGCGCCTGCTGCATAGGCGTTGGTCACGCCAGAGGGGTCCACATTGCCGCCCGATGGTTCATACATGATGCAGCGGATGCCATCAAAATCCACCAGCGGATGCAACGCTTCGGCCTCGGTCCGGCTGACCTCATGAAAATTCAGGCCGTAATACTTGGCTTTGGCGGCCTGCAACCGCAATTGATGCTCGCGCGCCTCTGTCTGCGCAAGATACAGCGATCCGGGCTGGAACACGCCGCAGCTTTGCCCTGTCTCGGCCTCAAGCGCGTTATACAAATCCATCGTATAATTCTGGATGCGCGTGATGTTGTTGTTGTCGTGCAGCCCGTGAATGTTGGCCGCCGCATGCCATGTCGATCCCGATGTCAATTCATCACGCTCCAGCAGCACGACATCCGTCCAGCCCAGCTTGGTCAGGTGGTACAGTATGGAGCAGCCGATAACGCCGCCTCCGATGATGACGGCTTGGGCATGGGTGCGCATAAGGGGCTTCCTGAGGTTGGCTGGCGTTACGCTGACAGTCTTACCCCCGCAAAAGCCCCCCGATTGCCCGTTCGCGACACCAAGTGTCGAACCCGCGCCAAACGGTTGCGGAAGGGCGCGCAATCAAAGTATGCGCCAATTTCGACATAACCTGTCGCAAAGACGCATGATAGCCTTGCGTCAAGATAGTCAATTACCAGCAAAACCAGCTAGGAGCGCCCGCATGCAAACCACAACCCGTGTCGCCATTATCGGAGGCGGCGTCGTCGGCGCATCTGTGCTTTATCACCTGACAAAACTGGGGTGGTCGGATGTTATGCTGCTTGAACGGGCGGAACTGACGTCCGGCTCCACATGGCACGCGGCAGGTGGTTTTCACACGCTGAATGGCGACACGAATATGGCCGCGCTTCAAGGCTATACCATCCGGCTTTATAAGGAGTTGGAAGAGCTGACCGGCATGTCCTGCGGCCTGCACCATGTGGGGGGTATCACGCTCGCCGATAATCAGGACCGGTTTGACATGCTGCTCGCCGAACGTGCCAAGCACCGCTTTATGGGGCTGGACACCGAAATCGTCGGCCCCGAAGAAATCCGCAAGATCGCCCCTGTCACCAACCTCGATGGGATCATCGGCGCGCTTTATGACCCGCTGGACGGGCACCTGGACCCATCCGGCACCACCCACGCCTATGCCAAGGCGGCGCGCATGGGCGGGGCGACAATTGAAACGCAATGCATGGTGCGCGAGACCAACCAGCGCCCCGATGGCACGTGGGACGTGGTCACGAACAAGGGCACGGTCCACGCAGAACATGTCGTGAATGCCGGCGGCCTGTGGGCGCGTGAAGTGGGCGCGATGGCGGGCGTCTATTTCCCGCTGCACCCGATGGAGCACCAGTATATCGTCACCGAAGAAGTGCCGATGATCGTCGAAATGATGGCCGATGGCCGTGAGCATCCGCATGTGATGGACCCTGCCGGCGAAAGCTATCTGCGCCAAGAAGGCAAAGGCCTGTGCATCGGATTCTACGAACAAACCTGTAGGCCGTGGGCCGTAGGCGGCACGTCCTGGGACTTTGGTCAGGAATTGCTGCAAGACGATTTCGACAAGATCGAAGACAGCATCAGTTTTGCCTACAAACGCTTTCCCGATCTGGAACGTGTGGGCGTCAAGAACGTGATCCACGGACCGTTTACTTTTGCACCCGATGGCAATCCGCTGGTTGGTCCCGTGCCCGGCATGCGCAACTATTGGTCCGCATGTGGTGTTATGGCAGGCTTTTCCCAAGGCGGTGGCGTCGGACTGATGCTGGCGCAATGGATGATCGAAGGCGAGCCAGAGCGGGACGTTATGGCGATGGATGTGGCACGGTTTGGCGACTGGATCACACCCGGCTACACGCTGCCCAAAGTGATCGAAAACTATCAAAAGCGATTCTCGGTATCCTACCCGAACGAGGAACTGCCCGCAGCACGCCCCCATCGCACCACGCCGATGTATGACATATTCAGCGACATGGGCGCGGTCTGGGGCCAGCAATACGGGCTGGAAGTGCCCAACTATTTTGCCACCGGCGACGAGCCTACGTTCGAGACGCCCTCTTTCCGCCGTTCGGACGCATTTGCAGCCACCGCGCGCGAAGTGAACGCTGTGCGCACTGCCGTTGGCATCAACGAGGTGCAGAACTTTGGCAAATATCTGGTGACAGGACCAAAGGCGCGGGAATGGCTGGACCGGATCATGGCAGGCCGTGTGCCGCAACTGGGTCGGTTGTCGCTGACGCCGATGCTGTCAGAAAAGGGCAAGCTGATAGGGGATTTCACCATGTCCTGTCTGGCTGAGGACCATTTTCAACTGACTGCGTCCTATGGATCGCAAGCCTTCCACTACCGGTGGTTTATCAGTCACTTGGAGGACGGTGTTCATGTTGAAAACATCTCTGACCGCCGCACCGGATTTCAGATCGCAGGGCCAAACGCGCGTGATCTGCTGCAATCGGTAACGCTGACAGATATCTCGGACATGAAGTTTCTGGATGTCCGCCAGATGACCGTCGGACAATCCGCCTGCATCGTGCAACGGGTCAGCTATACCGGTGATCTGGGGTTTGAAATTTACTCTGACCCGATGGACCAGCGCGCTCTGTGGCGCTGTCTGTGGGCGGCGGGCCAACCTCATGGCATCACGCCATTCGGGATGCGCGCGATGATGTCGCTGCGGCTGGACAAGTTTTTTGGCTCTTGGATGGCAGAATTTTCGCAAGATTATACAGCCGCAGAAACCGGGCTCGACCGTTTCATCAGTTTCAAGAAAAACACCCCCTTCATTGGTCGTGATCTGGCCGAGGCGGAGCGCGCGACGCCGCCTGCGCGCCAGTTGATGGCGTTCGAGGTCGATGCCGATGACGCGGATGTGCAGGGGTATGAGCCGATCTGGCTTGAGGGTGCGGTAGTGGGGTTCTGTACGTCTGGCGGGTATTCCCACTTTGCGGGCAAGTCGATTGCCTTGGGGTTTGTGCCGCGCGCCCGTGCCGCAGAGGGGTTAAAAGTGGAGATCGAAATTTTGGGTCAGATGCGCCCTGCGCGGTTAATCACAACGCCGCTGTTCGATCCTGAGGCAGTGCGGATGCGCGGATGAGTGGCATCGTCGCTTGGCTGTGATAGTCAGGCGCCATGAGCGCGCGTTTTGAATTTCCTGTCATTTTGTTGGCTGCCGGCCAATCTGCGCGCATGCGCGGGCGCGACAAGCTGCTGGAGGATGTCGAGGGGATGGCGCTGTTGCGCCGTCAGGCGATGTTGGCGCGTGCCGCGACCAGTTCGCTTGTGCTGATCGCGTTGCCGCCAGCGCCGCATCCTAGATACGGAGTGCTTGAGGGGTTGGATGTAACGCCTGTTCCCGTCAAGCATGCGGATGAGGGCATGAATGCCAGCCTGCGGACGGCAATCGCGGCACTGCCTGCAAGCGCGACACATCTGATGGTCGTGCTTGCCGATATGCCGGAATTGACTGTCGCTGACTTGGGGGCCGTCGCACACAGTGTTGCCACCCACCCGGACGCATTGATTTGGCGTGGCGCGACAGACAAGGGGGAACCCGGGCATCCAACGGTCTTTCACCGGTCTTTGTTCCAAGCGCTGGGCGCGCTGAAAGGGGACAGCGGCGGCAAAGATGTGATCACCGCACACCAAAACCGGGTCCATCTTGTCGCGCTTCCGACAAATCACGCGCGCCTTGATCTGGATACGCCCGAAGCATGGCAGGCATGGCGCGCGTCCCGCGAGACATAAGCGTAAATGCCGCGCCGGGATTGACGCCATTCTGGAAACGATACCTATAATTGAGGGGTATTGTCGCGAAATCTGGCACAATCAGTTTAAAGTGGCGTCGAATCATTCCGGAGATCGTACAGACACCATCCGATGTCGCACCAAAGGCATATATAGCAATTATATCTCAGGAATATTGCGGACTGGAAGGATCCAGTGGTACCCAAGGCCGGACTCGAACCGGCACGCCTCGCGGCGGGAGATTTTGAATCTCCTGCGTCTACCATTCCGCCACTTGGGCACTTGGCGGCGGGTCTAGCGTGCATCGCGCAGCCCTACAAGAGCAATTTAACACAACTTTGGAACTGGACCTTGACGCAGTCACCCGCGCATGGTGTTCCAATGCAGCGCAACCATGGATTTCAGATGATCAGACGTCTTTATGAATGGACTTTAAGCCTCGCCCAACATCCCCATGCACTTTGGGCGTTGGCGGTGGTTGCTTTTGTCGAAAGCTCCTTTTTTCCGATTCCACCCGACATTATCATGATCCCGATGATCATTGCGCGGCCCAACCGGGCATTTCTGATCGCGGGTGTCGCGCTGTTTGCCTCTGTCATGGGAGGGCTTTTGGGCTACGCCATCGGTGCGCTCGCGTTTGAAACACTGGGCCAGCCGATCTTGGCCGCTTTGGGCAAGGCTGACGCAATGGCGGAATTCTCTGGCAGGTTCAACGATCTGGGTTTCTGGGCGGTCCTGACGGCGGGTGTTACGCCTTTTCCGTACAAGGTCATCACGATCATGTCGGGCTGGACGGGCATGCCCCTTGGCATTTTCATAGCCACCTCCATCCTTGCGCGGGGTTTGCGGTTTTTCATCGTGGCAGGGCTGTTGTGGAAATACGGCGCGCCGATCCGCGACTTTATTGAACGCAGGCTTGGACTGATGTTCACATTGGCGCTGATTCTGCTGCTGGGCGGATTTGCAGCGGTGAAATTCCTATGAACAAAGCGCCTGTTCTCCTGACAATTGCCACTTTGGGGTCTGCCGCTCTGCTGCTGGGGGCTTACGGTTTTCAGCATATCGGTGGCCTCCTGCCCTGCAAGATGTGTCTGTGGCAACGGTGGCCGCATGGGGCGGCGATTCTGGTCGGTTTGGCCATACTGATTACGGGTGAGCGGTCACTCGCGTGGCTAGGTGCTGTGGCTGCCGGCACAACTGCGGCCATCGGCGCGTATCATGCAGGCGTGGAATGGGGGTTTTGGCCCGGCCCGTCATCATGCAGTGGCAATGGCGCCGGTCTCAGCGGGATGGATGGCGCGTCGCTGTTGTCCACCGATGGCCCGACCACCTTGATCATGTGTGACGAAATCGTTTGGCAGTTGGCCGGCCTTTCGATGGCGGGCTGGAACGCAGTAATATCCTTTGCCTTAATGATCCTGTGGATCAAGGCCGCGCGCCGGAACTGAACGCTACCCCGCTTTTGAAGTCTTCAAGAGCAGGCTGGTTTCGCTTGATACGATACCATCCAACCGCCGGATGCGGGTCAGAACCGCGTCAAATTGTTCAAGCGTTTCAGTGCCGATCTCGATGATCACATCCCAGCGCCCGTTGGTCGAATGGACCGCGCGTACTTCGGCCATTTGCCCTAATTGTCTTGCGACGCGCTCTGTCCCGCGCCCTTCGATGCCGATCATCATCATACCGCGCACCGGATCACGCGCGACATCTGCGGGGGTCACAACGCTGAACCCGACAATATCGCCGCGCGCCTGGAGTTTGGCCAATCGCGCCCGCGCCGTGCCACGCGAGACGCCAAGCCGCTGGGCTAGCTCCGACAACCCCATGCGGGCATCGTGGCGCAATGCCGCAATCAGGCGGTGATCCATTTCGTCCATAATGACTTACCATATTGCCTAATTACCGACCAATACGGTCAATATGATAGCTTGTCGATGAACAATATCAGCAGATACATCAGGATAATGATAGCAAATGGAGCTCAAACATGTCCCAAAAGCACTGCATTCTCGTTGGCGCACCGGTGGATTGCGGCAAAGCGCGCAAAGGTTGCCTGATGGGCCCTGATGCCTACCGCACAGCGGGATTGGCCGAAGCCTTGACCGGTCTGGGTCACAGCGTCAGTGACATGGGCAACATTGCCCCGCGTCCCTACGCGCCCAAAGCCCACCCCAAGCTGATCGCGCTTGAGGAAACAATCGCCTGGACCGAGAGCCTTGCAGACGCGAGCGAAGCGGCATTGGCCGAAGGTCTGCCGATATTCTTGGGCGGTGATCATGCATTGTCACTGGGCACCGTTCTGGGTGCCATGCGCCATGCAGAGACGCAGAGCCGCCCGCTTTTCGTGCTGTGGCTGGATGCGCATACGGATTTCCACACGCTGGAAAGCACCGACAGCGGCAACTTGCACGGCACGCCCTTGGGCTATGTGACCGGGCGCGCGGGCTTTGACGGCTTTCCCGACATCACAACACCGGTCCCGCAAGACAATGTCGCCATCATCGGCTTGCGCTCTGTCGATGCCGCCGAACGCACTGCGCTGCAAGACACCACAATCACCCATGTCGACATGCGCCAGATTGACGAACACGGCATCGCGCGGCCGCTTCAGGCGTTTCTGGACACGGTCGAGGCTGCCGGTGGCATGCTGCATGTGTCCTTGGACGTGGATTTCCTTGATCCTTCCGTCGCCCCGGCTGTTGGCACCACCGTTCCCGGCGGCGCAACCGTGCGCGAAGGCCATCTGGTCATGGAAATGCTGCACGACAGCGGATTGATGACATCGCTTGATCTGGTGGAGCTGAACCCGTTTCTGGACGAGCGCGGGCGCACCGCATCCTTGATGGTGGATCTGGCTGCCTCTGCGCTGGGTCGCAACGTCTTTGACCGCCCGACGCGCGCGTTCTGAACCCAGCCTAATTTTTGAGGAAAACCCGATGACATCGCTCACACCGTCCGAAAAAGCACTGGTGCCTTTCGTCTCTGTCGATCACATGATGAAACTAATCCACTATGTTGGTCTTGAGGATATGCTGCGCGGTCTCGCGGTCTATATCGAAGAAGACTTCAAGCGCTGGCCCTTGTTCGACAAGACCCCGCGCGTGGCCAGCCATTCCGAAAAGGGCGTCATCGAATTGATGCCGACATCGGACGGGGATGTCTACGGGTTCAAATACGTCAACGGCCACCCGTCCAACACAGCAGATGGTTTGCAAACCGTGACGGCGTTCGGCCTGCTGGCTGATGTGGCGTCTGGCTATCCGGTTTTGCTGAGTGAAATGACGATCCTGACAGCCCTGCGCACGGCCGCAACATCGGCCCTGGTCGCCCGGACGCTGGCCCCCAAGGGCGCGCATGTCATGGCGATGATCGGCAACGGCGCGCAGTCGGAATTCCAGTCGCTGGCGATGAAAGCCATCGCAGGCGTGACCGAGGTCCGGCTTTTTGACATTGACCCTGCCGCCACTGCTAAATGTGCAGCCAATCTGGCCGGTCATGGTTTGACCGTCGTATCCTGCAAATCCGCCGAAGAAGCGATTATGGGTGCGCAGATCATCACCACCTGCACCGCGGACAAACAATACGCCACGATCCTGACCGACAACATGGTTGGTGCGGGCGTTCACATCAACGCCATCGGTGGTGATTGCCCGGGCAAGACCGAACTGGCCCCCGCGATCCTGCACCGTGCAGGCATTTTCGTCGAATACCCCGAACAGACCCGCATTGAGGGCGAAATTCAGCAACTTAGCCCAGACCACCCTGTTACGGAGATTTGGGAAGTGTTGACAGGTCAGGCAAAGGGCCGCGTCGATGACACACAAATCACGCTGTTTGACAGCGTCGGTTTTGCGATCGAGGATTTTTCGGCTTTGCGTTACGTGCGTGCCCAGATTGCGGAAACGCAATTGTTCCATCCTCTGGACCTGCTTGCCGATCCTGACGATCCGCGTGATCTGTTCGGCATGTTGCAGCGCGCACAGTAACGCGCGGCGCTGCCCCTATTTAGGCTGCGCCGTCACATCCATGCCATAAAGCCAATCATAGGCCCCGATCATCCGCCCCGGCAGCAGTGCAGAGCCAAGCCGCAGACCCAGATGTGCGGCACTGCGCATGGGGCTGGGCCGCAGGTGATAGCGCCACGCATTGCCGTTGGCGGCATTGATCACGCGCGTCACTCGGGCATGACGGCGCTGTTGATACTCGGCAATGCCAGCAGCGCCACGCCGCATAACCGTGTCAGCCAGCACCCAGGCATCCTCCAGCGCCATGTTGGCCCCCTGCGCCAGAAACGGCAGCGTTGGATGTGCTGCATCACCCAGCAAGGCCACGCCCCGAGCACCCCAATTTGCCGCCACCGGATGCCGGTGCAGCCCCCACAACGAAACATTATCGACCAAAGCCAACAGTGCTTTGGCGTCGCCACTAAATTCCGAGAATGCGGCGCGCAGATGTGCGGGATCATCGGGATGGTTCCAGCCTTCTGCAGCCCAGTCGCTGCGTTCTTCTACCGCGACAAGGTTCACAAGCCGTGCATTGCGCACCGGATAGCTGACCAGATGGCGCCCCGGTCCCATCGTGACATGCGCCTCGTCTGGGTGGTTAAGGGTGTTGGGGACAATCGCCCGCCATGCCACCTGTCCGGTAAACGCCGCCTCATCAGGGCCGTTCAACACCGGGCGCGCGACCGAATGGATGCCATCTGCCGCGACCACCAGTTCAGCCTTGCGCGTACTGCCATCCGCCATTTGCACTTGTGGCAGCGCACCTTGGCGGATGCTGGCGACCTGCGCGCCCATCTCGAACGTCACGTTTTCGCGTTTGGCTGCACCGGCCAACACGTCAATCAGATCGGCCCGGTGCAGGAAATAATACTCCTGCCCCTTTTTGAGCCGCATCAGGTCCAGCCGAGCAACCTGTTTGCCAGCCTTATAGTCGCGCAGCACGACCGCTTGCCCGCGCACTGCGGCCTTTTGGGTCAGCGCCGCACCCAAGCCAAGTGCCCGCATCACGCACATCCCGTTCGGGCTGATCTGCAAACCTGCGCCCACTTCGCGCAGCTTTTCGGACTGCTCAATCAATGTGACCGCAACGCCCTTGCGCGCCAAAGCCGCCGCTGCCGCCAACCCGCCAATGCCGCCGCCTACCACAATCGCGTTAGAGATGCTCATCTATGTCCCCCAAACGAAAAACGCCGAAACCCCTACGGGCCTCGGCGTCATATCTCTAGACATCCTTACAAAGGATCAATCGTCGCGGTGCACTTTCTCGCGGCGTTCGTGCTTTTCCTGTGCCTCAAGGCTCATCGTCGCAATCGGACGGGCGTCAAGGCGTTTGAGGGAAATCGGCTCCCCCGTCACGGAACAATATCCGAATTCGCCTTCATCAATGCGACGCAGTGCGGCTTCGATCTTGCTGACCAGCTTGCGCGCACGGTCACGCGTGCGCAACTCGAGCGCGCGGTCAGTCTCCTCGGAGGCACGGTCGTTCACATCCGGAATGTTGCGTGTCCCGTCTTGCAGCGCTTCGATCGTATCGCGGCTGTCCTCGATCAACTCTGCTTTCCAATTCAACAGCTTGCGGCGAAAATACTCCACTTGCTTGTCGTTCATGAACAGCTCATCTTCGGCTGGCGAATAATCATCCGCCAAGAAAACTTCCTGCTTCATTGCGTAATCCTCAACAGTTTTGGCTACTGACATATTGAGAGGTGTCTCCCCGAGTATCCCCATGACGCCGCGTCTAGCGCAGCCGCCATGGATTGTCACTACACAATCCCTATCGTTTTTGGTTAAACCAAGGCTAACATACGGCCCATTAAAGGATTTGAGCGCAGATGAAATTCCAAGGCACCGCTGACTATGTCGCCACCGACGACCTAACAATTGCCGTTAACGCGGCTGTAACGCTGGAGCGTCCGCTGCTGGTGAAAGGCGAACCCGGCACAGGCAAAACAGAACTGGCAAAACAGGTGTCCTCGGCGCTTGGCTTGCGGATGATTGAATGGAACATCAAGTCCACCACACGCGCCCAGCAAGGTCTTTATGAATACGACGCCGTCAGCCGCCTGCGCGACAGCCAGCTGGGCGAAGAGCGCGTGCATGATGTGGCCAACTACATTCGCAAAGGCAAACTGTGGCAGGCGTTTGACGCGGATGAAAAAGTCGTTCTGCTGATCGACGAGATCGATAAAGCCGACATTGAATTCCCCAATGACCTGCTCCAAGAGCTTGATAAAATGGAGTTCTTTGTCTATGAGACCGGTGAGACGATCAAGGCACGCCAGCGCCCTATCGTAATTATCACCTCCAACAACGAAAAAGAACTGCCCGATGCGTTTCTGCGCCGCTGCTTTTTCCACTATATCCGGTTCCCGGAGATGGAGACGCTGAAAAAGATCGTTGAGGTCCACCACCCCTCAATCAAGGAAACGCTGCTGACCACAGCGCTGACGCAGTTCTATGAAATCCGTGAACAGCAGGGTCTCAAGAAAAAACCGTCAACCTCCGAAGTGCTGGACTGGCTGAAACTGCTGCTGGCAGAGGACATGGATGCGGCTGATCTCAAGAAAGACGGCAAGTCGGCGCTGCCCAAATTGCACGGTGCATTGTTGAAGAACGAACAGGATGTGCATTTGTTCGAGCGCCTTGCCTTTATGGCGCGCGGTCAGCGCTAAGGTCGACCTACACAAGATATGCCAATAAATTTGCCTGACCCCATAGGGGGTTAGGCAAATGTGGCGATTTACGTGACTCAGAAACAACAACTGCCGGTTATGCCTTATTGGGGATAATTTGCCCCTATATTGCCTCACTACCTCCCTAGTAAGGTCGAGATGACAGGCGAAAAGACCTGACATCGAACGCTCAAAAAGGGCAGGCAGGCAGTTTATGGTTATTCAAATGGCACGCTTTGGGCGCATGATTTCCATGTCGCCTGAGCGCACAAATACGTTGATCTCCTTTGGCCCAAAAGGCGTGTTCGCATGAACGGGCGTCTCGTGCTGCCTTTCGTGTTGTTTCTGAACGCATGTGTCCCCGCCTCTATCCCTGATGTTGCTACCCGCGCCAGTTTCGCCGAAAGCACCCTGCCCCCGATGAAGGTCTTCGGCGGGAGTTCTCCGGATGCGCCGATCCGGTCCAACAACGATCTGGCAATTGATTTCATTGAACTGTCTTTCCAAATGGAAAGCGGTCGCAAGCTGCCCGTCCTCACCCGCTTTGAAACGCCGATCACCGTGCGTGTGACCGGGGAACAACCCCCGACGCTGGGTCCAGACCTCAAAATGCTGATCGCGCGTTTGCGTTCGGAGGCCAGGATCGACATCAGCCGCACCACAAGTTCGAATGCCAACATCACCATTCAGGCGGTCTCGCGCTCTGAAATCCGTCGTGTTTTACCCCAAGCCGCCTGTTTTGTTGCCCCAAACGTCACCACCATTGATGAATACCGCGCCGCGCGCCGTAAGCCACAGACTAACTGGTCCACCCTAAGCAAACGCGAAAGGCTGGCGATTTTCCTGCCAAACGATGCCAGCCCGCAAGAAGTCCGCGATTGTCTGCACGAGGAACTGGCACAGGCGCTGGGCCCGATCAACGATCTCTACCGTCTGCCCGACAGTGTGTTCAACGATGACAACGTCCACACGGTGCTGACCGGTTTCGACATGCTTATTCTGCGGACCTACTACGATCCGGCGCTGCGCTCTGGCATGAGCCGCGGTGAGGTTGCCGCAGCCCTGCCCGGCATCCTTGCCCGGACAAATCCACGCGGTGCTGCAAAACGCGCCAGCTTCTCGACACGCACACCAAAAGACTGGACCGCCGCGATCCAAACCGCATTGGGTCGCTCTATCTCGTTCTCGGGGCGCAACGCTGCCGCGAGCGAAGCAATCCGCATCGCCAAAGCAATGGGCTGGCAGGATCACCGCCGTGCATTTGCGCATTATGCAATGGGGCGCGTCCTGCAGACCGATGATCCGGAAACCGCGCATATGCATTATGTCGCAGCCGACCGGTTTTATGCCAACAGCCCCGGCACAGATTTGCACCGCGCCTATGTCGCCACGCAGTTGTCGGCCTATGCCATTACCAAAGGTGAAGGGGCTAAAGCCCTGTCAATCATAGCGCCCCACATCCCTACGGCCAAACGCAATGAAAACGCGGCCCTTCTGTCGACCCTGCTTTTGCTCCGCTCAGAGGCACTGGAACTGGAAAACCGTCACGCAGAAGCGCGTAGCGTCAGGCTGGACAGTATCGGCTGGGCGCGGTACGGGTTTGGCGCTGATTGGGCTGTGCGGGCCAAGCTGCGCGAGATCGCCTCGCTGAACCCGCTCAAAGGATAAAACCACGGGGGAAAGCGCTGCATGATCGTCATCGTATTAGGCATTTTGGGCGCTGTTCTAGGGGGCCTGAGTGCCCGCAAAAGACGCGGTAACCGCAAAGACATTGCACAATATGCGGCCGGCTACGCCATCGCCTTTATGGTTGTGGGCATGGTCATCACGGTCTTTGTTGATCGCATCTTTTTTGCGGGCTGAGGGCCATGTTTTTACCGTTCTTTGACCAATTGCGCCGCCACAAAGTTCCTGTCTCCATGCGCGAATTCCTCGCTTTTCTGGACGGGATGGCCGCAGGTATCGCCACCTACGACGTAGAGGCGTTTTACTATCTCGCCCGCGTTTCGATGGTCAAAGATGAACGTAACATCGACAAGTTTGATCAAGCCTTTGCTGCAGCCTTTAAAGGCTTGGAAAGCATCACGTTAGACGACGTTCTTGAAGCGGTTGAAATCCCCAAGGACTGGCTAGAGAAGATGGCTGAAAAACACCTCAGCCCCGAGGAAAAAGCCGAGATCGAAGCCTTGGGTGGTTTTGACAAGCTGATGGAAACGCTGAAGAAACGTCTCGAAGAGCAAAAAGGCCGCCATCAGGGGGGCAACAAATGGGTCGGGACCGCCGGAACATCGCCTTTCGGGGCCTATGGCTATAATCCCGAAGGTGTGCGCATCGGCCAGAACGAGTCGCGCCACCAGCGCGCCGCCAAAGTCTGGGACAAGCGTGAATTCAAGAACTTAGACGATACAGTTGAACTGGGTACGCGCAATATCAAGGTCGCTCTCAAGCGCTTGCGCCGCTGGGCGCGCGATGGGGCTACCGAAGAACTGGACCTGAACGGCACCATCCGCGCCACAGCCGAGCATGGCTATCTGGACGTCAAAACCCGCCCCGAGCGGCGCAATGCGGTCAAAGTGTTGTTGTTTCTTGACGTCGGCGGCTCCATGGACCCCCATATCAAGGTCGTGGAAGAGCTTTTTTCAGCCGCAAAGTCCGAGTTCAAACATCTTGAGCACTTCTATTTCCACAATTGCCTTTACGAAGGCGTCTGGCGTGACAACCGCCGCCGTTGGGATGCACAGCAATCCACGCATGAGATCCTGCGCACCTATGGTCCTGATTACAAATGCATTTTTGTAGGTGATGCATCGATGTCACCCTATGAGGTCGCCTATCCCGGCGGTGCGAATGAACATTGGAACGCTGAAGCCGGATCGGTCTGGTTGGCGCGTGCGCGTGATCAATGGACCAGCAATCTGTGGATCAACCCGGTGCCCGAGAAATACTGGCCCTATACGCAGTCGATCACGATGATCCAGGAAATCTTTGGTCCTGATGCAATGGTGCCCATGACCCTCGAAGGTCTGTCGCGCGGCATCAAAGAGTTAACCAGATAGCCTGCTGCACATCGAATGGCGTGCTGCACACCAAATTGCACAAAGTGTCGCTTGCCTCGCCCGATCTCACCCCCATATTGAGAGTATGATCAGGATCGTTCCCATACTGCTTGCCGTCGCCTACGGTTTTGCGATGTACCGGTTTTCCGCGTGGCGGACCGCGCGCGAACTGGACGCGCGTTCTACGATACTCGCTGATCCCGCGCTCAAAGACATGAGCGACCGGTTGGCGGCCGCGCTCGACCTGCCGCGCATCAAGGTTCACATCTACGAGATTGACCCGGTGAACGGGTTGGCGGCCCCCGATGGGCGTATCTTCATCACCCGCGGGTTTTATCGCAAGTTCACCCAAGGAGAGGTCAGCGCCGAAGAACTGGCATCGGTTATCGCGCATGAGTTGGGGCATGTGGCATTGGGCCATTCACGGCGGCGGATGATCGACTTTTCCGGTCAAAACGCCATCCGCACCGTGCTGGCGATGGTTCTGGGCCGGTTCATCCCGTTTGCCGGCGTCTGGATTGCCAACATGCTGACCACGCTGCTGGCGGCACGCCTGTCGCGCGGCGACGAATATGAGGCGGACGCTTATGCCGCTGCCCTGCTCACCAAGGCTGGCATCGGTGTCGCGCCACAAATCTCGCTTTTCCGCAAGCTGGAGGCGTTGACCCAATCCAATTCAGGTGCGGCACCGGCTTGGCTACTAAGCCATCCCAAGACCGAAGCCCGCATTGCGGCGCTCAGCAAATTGCAGTCGCGTTGGACGCCAGACGCTTAAATTGGCGCGCTTAACGCCTTGGCAAGGCGCGGCAAGCGCGCTTTTTTCATCAGGGCGCGCATTTCCCATTCTTTGCCGGATAAGTGACGCGCGGTTTGCAGAATATCTGCGGCTGCTGCGCGGATGTCTTCGCTGTTCTCGTCCCAATACCGCATGATAAAACTGTCTGGATCCGCGCGCTCCAGCCCCTCTTCGGCAAGAATACCGCGCGGAAAATCTTTGGCGTTTAACGTCAGGATCAGATCAGCCCCCGCATCGACCGCTACGGCCAGAACGTGAATGTCGTCCGCGTCCGGCAGCCACAAACGCTGCGCCACGCCGGGAGCCGCAGGGCGCTCCGCATGGGGCCAAGCCGCACGTAACAACGCGATCTCGCCCCGCGCCTGCGCCTCGCCCGCCGGGCCAAGCTTGATCGCAGCGCGCGCCCATTCTTCCAGCAGCCGTGCGGACCAGACAGGTTCAAAAAGACCCGTGCGCGCAACACCCAAGACCATCTCGCGCATCACCGTCGGGTAAAGAACGCAAGCGTCGATCAGAACGCGGGGGACCATCAGACCCGGAAGAACAGCGATTTCAAATAGCCGCTTTCGGCAAGCTGTGGCAATTGCGGGTGATCAGGCCCGGCAAATCCGGTGTGCAACAATGTCGCCTGCCGCCCTGCCCGCCCGATACCGCGCACGGATGACACCCGGAACTGGCTCAGATCAGCCGCATGTGAACACGAACACAGACCCAGAATGCCGTTATCCGCCACCAAGGGTGCCGCCAAACGCGCAATCCGCTCATAAGCTCGCAAGCCCGCTTCAAGGGAACTGCGCGACGGCGCAAAGGCCGGTGGGTCGCAGATCACAACATCAAATTCGGCCCCTTCACTGCGCAGGGCAGCAAGCGTGTCAAACGCATCACCCTGACGGGTCGTGAACCGGTCCGCTGCACCCATCGCCTCGGCACCTGCTTGCGCAAGCTCCAACGCGGGCGCAGATCCGTCAACGGCCAGCGCGCTTTGGGCACCTGCCGCAAGTGCTGCCAGTCCGAACCCACCGACATGGGCAAACACGTCCAAGACCCGCGCACCGCGCGCAAGGCTGGCAACAAAGGCGTGATTGGGCCGTTGGTCATAAAACAGGCCGGTTTTTTGACCGCCCGTAAGGTCCGCCATATAGGTGGCGCCGTTCATCGGCACAGGCAGCGGGCCATCAGGCAATACACCGGTCAAAACGCCGGACACATCGTCAAGCCCCTCAAGGCTGCGTGTCCGACCGCCTGCGTTTTTCAGGACATTGGGCGCGCCCGTTACCGCAACAAGTGCTGCGCAAAGCGGTTCCAACAAGCCATCGACCCATGCCGCGTTCGGCTGTACCACCAATGTGTCGCCGAAACGGTCGATCACCACACCCGGCAGGCCATCTGCCTCTGCGTGGATCAACCTGTAATAAGGCGCGTCATAGAATTTTGAGCGCAGCGCCTGGGCGCGCGCGATCCGCGCCTCGAACCAGCTTTGGTCGATGACCGCATCTACCGAAATATCCAGCATCCGTGCTGCGATTTTGGAGAGTGGATTGAACGCGACCAGACCAATCGGGGCGCGGTTTGCGTCCTGCAGAATGGCAAGGGTGCCGGGGGCAAGCCCCTTGGTCCGACGGTCCAATACCATCTCATTTGCGTAAACCCACGGATACCCGTGGCGGATCGCACGGGCATTGGCTTTGGGGATAAGGCGCACCACCGGCAGTTCGGTGGGCAGTGTGTCGGATGGGGAAAGGGGCGCTGTCATAGCGCCCCTCTAACTCTTTCCGCAACCTTGTGAAAGGTCAGATATTCGAATTACTGCGCTGGGTCTGCTTTACAGCAGAGATTTTCGCGCTGCTCTCGGCTTCGGGGTGTTCCAGCTCTTGGCGGATCACTTGCGCAAGGTAGCCTGTGACCCGGACTTTTTGGGTTTGACCGCGACGTTCCGCTTTGATGGCCTCATTGCCCCCGTATGCGGGCAGGTCAGCCACGATGTTACGGGGCGCCCGGATCAACGCACCGGTTTCTGCATCGCGCACAGTCATAAAGAAATGCATGTTATGCACACCGCCGACAGTCGCGCGGGTCCGTTCACTGACTGAATGGAACCGGACAAGCTGAAGGTCCACAACCACGGCGCGTTCACCGACCATGTCTTTGGTGCCGTTGTATGCTGCGCTTTGAAAGATCGCTTCGATCTGTTCATAGCGGTCACCAATAGGATCGCCGCGCCAGACGATATCGCCGCGTGGATAATACACATTCGACTCTGATACTTTCAGCGTCCGGGGGATGTTGACGTTTACTTCGGACACGCGAATTGCGCCTTGCGCTGATTGGGCAAACTGCAATGCGCTGTCGGTTGTTTGCGCGGAAAGCGTTTGTTCGGGGATCGTCTCAAACGGGGCATTCCGGCTGGCAACATCCGGCATCGCGCCACAGGCAGAAACCAAAGCACCAAGTCCCAAAGCAATCATCAATTTGAGCGTTTTCATAACACACCTCTATTGCATCAGCGTCCTTACTCGCGGACGCGTTAACCATAGAAGTGCCCGACAATTGAGGCGCTGAATTGACGGAATGTGATCAGGACTGAGGTCTTTTCGCGGGATTGTCCACAACACGGACACAATTGGGCCAGCACAATTGCGGGTATACGAGTGCGCCGCCAAAACTTGGCGACCACAATTAGCCCTTCAGTTTCTGGTAACCCGTCAGTTTCTGGGCCTGCTGCGCCAACCGCCGCGCCTGCGCGGTGCGGCCATCGTTGTCAGGCCTTGGGTCATTACCTCGATCATAGGATGCCCGACATTGGCCTTATACTGCTCCAACAGCGCCTTGATTGTTGTCGATGTGTCTTGCTCAATCGGCAGGCTCAGCGCCCAGTCCAGAAAGATACTGCGGCACTCGGACTCTGTGATCCCGTCAATGCGAAAGGCTTCATAGATCAGCCCCTTCGGGTCTTGTGCGTCGCCCTTCATCATCGTGCTTTCACTGCGCAAGTTCCACTTCAAGGTGTTCCGAGACCGCTGAGGGCCTGCGTGATGATGCTGTCCGCCGCTGCATATTGATTGTTCAATTGCGTCTCAGCCGCGTCAATTGCGTCATGTCCCAGGCTTCGCGCCAGAAACTGCGCCCCTGCCTGTCCCAGACTTTCGGTTTGGACCGGCGCGGCAGCCAAAAGACGCCCCGCACATTGCAGTGCCCAGCACAGATCATAAGCCTTGATCAGCGCATCCGCATCCTCTTGCGACAGTATATTTCGGCCACAAGCCGCCTTGATACCATCCGGGATCGCATGGGCATATTGTCCCGACAACAACGCCCCCGCCTGCGCCAACAGTTCAATATCCTGCAACCGGCCCACCCCGATCTTTGCGTCCCAAGGGCCGTGCGCGGATTTGGCCGTTGCAATCCGGTTGCGCATTTCGGCGACATCACCCAATACGCCCGCCTGCTCGCGCGGTGCCTGCAGCACCTCGGCGATGATACGGTCCACATCGGCAGCCAAGTCAGCGGGCCCCGCCACAACTGTCGCACGGGTCAGTGCCAAATGTTCCCATACCCAGGCTTGGGTTTTCTGATAGCTCTCAAAGCTGTTGATCGCGGTCGCAACCGGCCCCTGATTGCCAGAAGGGCGCAACCGCATGTCCACCTCATATAGCCTACCCTGCGCCATTGGTGCGGTCATCGCAGTGATCATCGCCTGCGTCAGGCGCGCATAATAAAGCCGCGTTGCCAGCGGCCTTGGCCCGTCCGAATTTTCAACACCCGCCGGGTCATAGATCACCAACATATCAAGATCGGAAGTCGCGGTCAGACGCCCTGCCCCGAGCGACCCCATCCCGAGGATCACCGCCCCGCGCCCCGGTGCGGGTCCGTGCCTGCGGGCAAATTCGGTCTGCACCACAGGCCAAAGCGCGCCCAGTACCGCGCGCGCCAAATCGCTGTATTGCGCGCCAGCGGTAGCCGCATCCGTCAATCCCCGCAGCAAATGAACGCCAACGCGGAAATGCCATTCGCGCGCCCAACGGCGGGTGCCGTCCAGCTTTGCCTCATAATCGGGATATGCCTCAAGCTGCGCGGCAAGCATGTCGCGCAATCCATCCTCACCGGGCCAATCCATAAAGAAATCGCCACCAATGACCGCATCGAACACACCCGAATTACGCGCCAGATGCGATGCCAAGGCAGGCGATGTGCTGACCACGTCAATCAGCAAATCGGCAATCTGCGGGTTCGCCTTCAACAACGAAAAAAGCTGCACACCTGCGGGCAATCCAGCCAAAAACCCGTCAAAGGCCAACAACGCCTCATCCGGCTTTGCCGATTGCGCGAGGCGCATCAAAAGATCGGGTTTCAACCGCTCGAATATGGCCGCACCCCGATCTGATCGCAGCGCCGCGTAACTTGGCCAACGCTCAAGAACGCTTCTGTCAAAGACATGCCCCCCGCTTTGCGCCGGTGCCGGTTTACCGGACCCTGCAAAGAACCCTTCGGTCAGGGAATGAACCTCGCTCAACCTGTCGACCAATTCAGCTTTCAACGCATCCCCGTCGCGGTCCATCAATGCGGCAAGCCGGGAAAACCCCTGATCCGATTTGGGCAGGTCATGGGTCTGGGCATCGCGTACCATCTGCAGCCGGTGTTCGATCGTGCGGTGAAACCCGTAATGCGATGTGAGCGTTTCGGCGACGTCTGGTTTGACCCAGCCTTTGTCGGCCAGCACGCTCAGGCTTTCACACGTCCCCCGCAGCCGCAGATCGGGATCGCGTCCACCCGCAATCAACTGTCGGGTTTGCGTGAAAAATTCGATTTCGCGTATGCCCCCACGCCCCAGTTTCATGTTGTGGCCGGGCAAGGTGATCGGACCGCCAAGGCCCTTGTGTTCACGGATGGCCAACCGCATGTCGTGGGCGTCTTGAATGGCCGCAAAATCCAGATGTCTGCGCCAGACGAACGGGCGCAAACCGTCCAGAAACGTCTGACCCGCGCTCAGATCGCCCGCAGCCGGTCGCGCCTTGATGTAGGCCGCCCGTTCCCAAGTGCGGCCCAGCGATTCGTAATATCGCTCTGCGGCCTCCATCGCCATGCAAACGGGTGTAACCGCAGGATCGGGCCGCAGCCGCAGGTCGGTGCGAAAGACGTATCCCTGCGCTGTCAGATCGCTCAACGTGCCGCTCATCGCGCGGGTGGCACGGACAAAGGCGGTGCGCGCATCATGGAAGTCATTCGGGTCAAAACGGGTTTCGTCAAACAGACAGATCAGGTCGATGTCTGACGAATAGTTCAGCTCGTGCGCGCCCATCTTGCCCATGGCCAGGACCACCATCCCGCCCGCATCTGCCAGATCGTCCATCCCCATACCGGGCAGTTTGCCGCGTTTGATCTGCTGGGCCAGCCCAGCCCTTAGGGCTGCACCGCATGCCGCATCGGCATAGTGCGTCAGCGCGTCGGTCACCTGCGCAAGCGACCACGCGCCGCCCAAATCGGCCAGCGCCGTCATCAGCGCAACACGCCTTTTGCCCTGCCGTAATGTGTCGCCTATCACGTCAAACGGCGCTGTTTGTGCGGTCATGATGACGTCACCCACAGCGGCAACCGGATCAGCGACCGCCCCGCGCAGCCAATCTGCTTCTTTTTGCATAAGCCCCAACAGATAGGGACTACCGCTGGCCGCGCCGACGACCAGTGAACGCACCTCGCTTGGCAAATCACCGACAAGGTTTTCAGCATCATGCGCCCGGTCCGTATTGAAAATACGCGGGCATCTGGTCAGCGCGGAGGCGAGGTTTTTTGACATGCCTCAACTTGCCGTATCTCACCCCTCGGGGGCAAGGGCCTCTGGACACCGTTGCCCTCTTAAAGGACTGCCCTCAGAAGATTGCGAAAGGATCGTCAATCACACCGACCAGCGGGAATATAAAATCACCCGTTAGCGGGTCCGACGCGGCCAGATGGAACATATCCGCTAGATCAACGGCCGCGCTGATGCTTTGCAATGAGCCGTCAAAAGCCTGCATTACGCTGCGCGCATCTGCGACGTCGCTTAGCCCCTTGATCACAGAATAATACGCGCCAATCTCTGTCTTGGTCGCCAGATAGGCTTGATCGACAAAGGTCTGAGGCACGGGATTGGCGGCAAATTTTGCACCGTTGATGATCGACAGAATGAAGGTTGGCGGCGTGATATCGGGATTGTTGTTCAACTGTGTGGTCCAGAATGCGAAACCATCGGCATCCGGTGCACGACCCAGCACATTTGCATAGACCGCCGTAACAAAGGCATCTGCGTCGATCAGACCACCGTTCTGGTCAATCACAGCAGCATAGGTGGCGCGGGTTTCCGGCTGATCGAAAAAGCTGGCGGCCATCTGCTCCAGCGTGAAGCCCTTTTCAAATAAAGTGCCCCAGAAATAGAGGCCTATCGCGTCGGGCGCGCGGTTGAAGTACGCGATGTAAAGCTCTGCAATCAGGCTAAAATCAGTTGCTGTCAGACGTGTCGGCCCCGAGAAAAGGTCCAACGCCATTGGCTGGTTGTTAAACGCCGCACTTTCGGTTCCGAAATCCAGCGTTTCGATGGAAACGAGCGTATCAAATTGACCCGCATCATCCCGTCTTTCGCGCAGAGTCATGCCGCTAGGTGTTAGCGTCAGTGTATAACTGGATTGCGGTCCTTCAAACGCAGCCGTATCGCGCCCGCCACCACCGATGATCAGATCGTTCGCGGTTGTCGCAAATAGAATATCATCACCGCCGCCGCCCAAGATCATGTTTATTGCAGCGTCAAAGGGGACGAGATCACCCGGTTTGCCTGGAATTTCAAACACAGAAACGCCGCTTGGCAACGGGTCAAGAAGCGCGCTGTCACGGTACAAGACCAGCGCATCAACGCTGCCGTTCAGCAAAGCGGGCAAGGCTTGAAACTGGAACACAGGGACATCTTCATAAGTCGATATGCCAGCGCGACCCAAATCTGTGCGCAGAGCGTTCAAATCTGTCGGCGATAGCGCCTCTGCAATGCGCAGCGCAGGACCGAGTGCGGCCAGATCCCCTGTTTCATTCAGATTTCTGTCATCGCGCAACAACAAAACATACGGCTCAACATGCACGGGTGCTACGACGCCAATGGCCGGGTTGGGCTGAAAAAGTTGGCCAAGTGTTGTATTATTGGTTTCATCCACCTCTACCACCGCGTTCGTGCTGTCGATGCGCAGACCGATGAAAAACGGTGCGCCGGATGGGACCGCAGATGGCAGGTCAATCAAGCTTTCGAAATCAATCAGGTTGCCGCTGGCGATAGGTCCAACCTGAAAGCTTTGCAGCAGCACGTCGTCAGCACCGATGGTCGTGTCTTGTGACAGGTAGACGGACACTAGCGAGGTCTCGGCACCTTCGGTCCCGATGTTGATCACGGTTCCTGCAATCTCAATGCGCACGTCCTGCGCTGTGCCATAGGTCAGGGCAAACCCGCCAAGCATCAAATCAGGCCCAAGGCCAAGGTTCTCTATCCCCAAAGGACGTGGGACGTCAGGCAAGTCGCCATGGTGCAAAAAGACAAGTGTTTCGGGTTCCGGGATCAGCCAACCCGGAACCTCGACTTTGCACAATGCGGCTAATTCCATCGCGGCTGATTGAATGCCAAACCGGTCTTGCGGCGTTGTTGACACCATTCCTCACCTCCAAAGCCCTGCGCACCCGACAGAAAGAGTTAGGGACTAAAGGTTGGCCAAAAGTTAATATGGCCCGCACCGGTATAGATTTCAGAATGAAAAATGTCAGCCAATTCAATATAATATGTTAAAAATCTAATTCATCACCTTGATTGATTAGTCCATCAAGGCTTTGCCGCAATGAAAGGCGTTGTTAATTCTGTGGCGTGCGATCGGATAGATGGTTCACCCCGTCTGTCCATTTGATCGGCTCGTGATCTTGGGGATGCGCGCCCGCAATACATCCCAGATTGATACCACATTGGCGTGGGTCGGACCGCCTGCGGTGGTGTGTGTAAATGCCGCAAGTCTTGCAAAAGTAATGCTGCGCGGTGCCGGTTCCCCAAGTATAAAGCGTAAGATTGTCCGCGCCCTTGGTCACCACAACAGACGCCGCATCCGCCGTCACAGCCGCCGCTTGCCTGCGGGCGCAGAACGAACACGTGCAGCGACCAATATCGTCAAACCCATGGGTGAGCGTCGCGCGCAATTCAACCGCACCACAATGGCAGCTTGCCGTGATCTCCATTGGCCCGCTCATCTGCGTTTGATCCGGGGAATACGGCTTTCCAGCGTGTCATAAGTGGCTGGCGGGTGCGGTGGATGCCCTTCGGTACGGCGCCAGAACGCAAACCCGCCCCTGCGCAACCAGAACGGGACCGTCAGCAACAATCCTGCGACAAAGCCCCCCGCATGTGCCCAATAGGCAGTGCCGCCCTGGTTCGGGTCTGCACCGATACCGCCCAGAAACTGCAGGCCGAACCACAGCATCAGCATGATCCACGCAGGGATCGGAAAAATGCGAAAGAAGACCACAAAAATGATCAAAATATCGACCTTGGCCTTGGGATAGAGCAGCAGATAGCCCCCCATGACCCCGGCAATCGCCCCAGACGCACCAACCATCGGCACGCGTGAGGATGGCTCGAACGCGACTTGTGTCAGCCCCGCTGCGATGCCGCACACAAGATAGAACACCAGATAAGGGACATGCCCCATCTCGTCTTCGATATTATCGCCGTAGATGTATAAAAACAGCAGATTACCGGCCAGATGCATCCAACCCGCGTGCAAGAATTGCGAGGTAACCAGCCCCTCAAATCCGCCCCCCGCGCCAATACGTGCCGGGATCAGCGCGTAGCTGTTGTAGATGTCATATATCACCGTGTCGTCGGTCAAATACATCGCGTAGCTGAGGAAGATGCCAACATTGGCGATCATCAGCGCGTAGGTGACATAGGGCGTGCGCCCCGACGGGTTATGGTCGCGAATGGGAAACATCCACGAGACTTGTGCGATTGGCCCCGCAGGGTCAAGTGTTCACGAAAGGCCGCGCACAGTGTTCCCGCGCGCAGCCCGCTTTTTGCCGGTATTTGCAGCTTAACCCGCTGCACCCAAAAGGGCTGCATTGCCACCGGACGCGGTCGTATCCACGCAGACATGTCGTTCTGCGCGTACCCGTGCGGCGTCTGGCAATCCGATGATCAGAGGCACGATCGGACCGTCCCGTTTGGCAAGAGCCTGCTCAATCGCGCGCGCGGTTTCAACGTCGCCCCACCACAAGATGCCGCCATAGGCAGGACCACCAACAAGCATCGCCGGATCGACCTGACCTGTCACTTGCACCGCATGGCCGCCTAATGCTTCGACAGCGCGGGCTTGGGCCATTGCGGTCTGCCTCCCCGGTCCCATGCAAAGCAAGGCCGGGCGCGGGAAAGTTGACAGGCGGTTGCTCTCTCCTGTTGGTCCCGGCAATGTCAGCGTTTCCAGCGGTGCAGCGGTGACATGTGCGGGCACCGCAGGCAGATGAACGGCCGCGTTCTTCCAGACCTCATCGGTTGTTTGGACGTCCGGCGCACCAAAGCGCGGCAGATAGTTCGGACCGCCCGCCTTGGGACCTGTGCCTGACAAACCTTCACCGCCAAACGGTTGGCTGCCGACAATTGCGCCGATCTGGTTGCGGTTGACATAGACATTGCCCGCCTCGATCCGCTCCGACACATGCTGTACGCGGTCATCAATGCGGGTGTGCAGGCCAAAGGTCAGGCCGTAGCCGGTGGCATTGATCGCGTCGATCACTGCATCCAACTGGTGCGATTTGAAGGTGGCAAGGTGCAGGACCGGCCCAAAAATTTCCTTTTTCATGTCGGCAATGCCGCTGACCTTCAGGATCGTGGGTGCGGTAAAGACGCCTTGCGCAGGTGTCTTGAGTTCCGCGATGATGCGGCCTTCGGTGCGGGCTGCCTCGATATGGGCAAGGATGCCCGCCTGTGCCGCCGCATCAATGACCGGCCCCACGTCTGTAGACAGATCCCAAGGATTGCCCATGTTCAACGCCTGCATCGCGCCGATCAGCATTTTCGTCAGGTCCTCGGCAATGTCTTCTTGGACGTAAAGGCACCGCAAGGCTGAACACCGCTGACCCGCCGACTGGAATGCGCTTTCCACGATGGCTTGGACCGCCTGTTCGGGCAAGGCGGTGCTGTCCACGATCATCGCGTTCAGCCCACCGGTTTCCGCAATCAGTGGCGTGCCGGGCGCGCAATTGGCGGCCATGTTGGCGCGGATACGCATTGCCGTGGCGGTTGAGCCCGTGAAAGCAACGCCGCCAATGCGCGCGTCACCCGTCAGCGCCGCGCCGACATCGCCCCCACCCGGCAGCAGTTGCAGTGCTGTGCGCGGCACGCCCGCCTTGTGCATCAGTCCCACAACCAGATAGGCCACAAGCGGTGTCTGTTCGGCAGGTTTTGCCAACACTGCATTGCCCGCCGCCAGCGCGGCTGAGATTTGACCGCAGAATATCGCCATCGGGAAATTCCACGGCGAAATGCAGGTATAAAGGCCCACGGGGGGCGTATTGGTGGCTTGGGCGGCATAGTAGCGCAGGAAATCAACGCCTTCGCGCAGTTCGGCCACACAATCAGGCAAACCCTTGCCCGCCTCGCGCGCCAAAAGCGCGAAAATCTCACCAAAATTGTCCTCGATCAGTTCAGCCGCCGCCAACAACACGCGGCGACGCTCTGCCAGCGGCGCGTCCCAACGGGCGGCCCCGCTAAGTGCGGTCGCCACATCTGCGGCAGAAGCATTGCGCACCGTTCCGGGCGATTCGGCGGCATCAAACGGGTTAGCCACGTCAACCGCCGCATCTGGCGCGGCTTTACCTGCCAGCAAGGGCACCGCATGCCACTGGTGATCTACAAAACTGTCACGCGCGGCGTCGACCTCGGCCAGCGTCTGGGTATGTGCCAGATCAAAACCGCGTGCATTGGCGCGACCGGGCAAAAACACCTCTGGCCCTGTGGGGATCGCCATGTTGGTTTGGCCCAATTGATCAAACGGGTCAGCGGCAACCACCTCTGGCGGCACGTCCTCATCCACGATCTGGTTCACAAAGCTTGAGTTCGCGCCGTTCTCAAGCAAGCGCCGCACCAGATAGGCCAGCAGATCACGGTGCGCGCCCACAGGCGCATAGATACGGCAGCGGGTCTTGTTGTCATTCATCACCAGCGTGTGCAGCGTTTCGCCCATCCCGTGCAGGCGCTGGAACTCGTAGCTTTCGGGATCATCGGCCATGTGCAAAACGGCGGCAACCGTATGGGCGTTGTGTGTGGCGAACTGCGGATAAATCCGGTCCGTCATCCCCAACAGCTTGCGCGCGTTAGAGATATAGCTGACATCGGTCGCGGCCTTTTGCGTGAACACCGGAAAGCCATCGACGCCTTCGACCTGGGCGCGCTTGATCTCTGTGTCCCAATAGGCGCCTTTGACCAGACGTATCATAATGCGGCGGTCGTGGCGGGTGGCCATATCGTACAGCGTGTCAATCACCGTGGCCGCACGTGGGCCGAAGGCCTGTACGACAATGCCGAAACCGTCCCAGCCCGCCAGTGCAGGTTCGCTCATCACACGGTCAATCACGTCCAAAGACAGCGCAAGGCGGTCCGCCTCTTCCGCATCAACATTCAGGCCCATGCCCGCCGATTTCGCCAGCAGCGCCAGCGCGCGCAGACGCGGCACCAGATCACGCATCACAGACGCCTCTTGGGCTACTTCGTAGCGCGGGTGCAGCGCAGACAGCTTGACCGAAATGCCCGGATTGCGGCGAATGTCATCATGCACGCACGCTGTTGCAATGGCCGAAATCGCACGGCTATAGCTCAGGTGATAGCGCTTTGCGTCGGCCTCGGTGCGGGCCGCCTCACCCAACATGTCGTAGCTGTAGGTGAAGCCCTTTTTCTCCATCCCTGCCGCACGTTTCATCGCGGCGTTGATGTCTTCGCCCAAGACGAACTGGCGGCCCATTTCCTTCATCGCGCGGCTGACGGCGGTCCGAATAACCGGCTCTCCCAGACGCTTTACCGCAGCGCGCAGGTGGCGCACCGGCCCCGGCTGATCATCGTCAAGCACACGGCCCGTCAACATCAGCGCCCATGTCGACGCGTTCACAAGGCTCGACGTGGAATGCCCCATGTGGCGGCCCCAATCAGACGGCGCGATCTTGTCCTCGATCAGCGCGTCAATCGTATCGGCATCAGGCACCCGCAACAGCGCTTCGGCCAGACACATCAACGCAACACCCTCATCTGTTGATAGGCCGTATTCCGCAAGGAACACTTCCATCAACCCCGGCGCAGTGGTGGAGCGGATGGCCCGCACAAGGTCTGCCGCTTCTGTGCTGATCCGGGCCCGCGCCTCGGCGCTTAGGTCAGCTTGTGCAACCAAACCATCCAGCACAACGCTTGGATCGGCATAAGTTTGAGCATCAATCTGGTGGCGTAGGGTATCAAGGGCCATGGCGTCCTCCGGTTTGGCGTTAAGTAAACTTATCCTAGGTTTGGAAGAGAATTTCACTTATGATTAATTGAAACGCGCTCAAATCGACCAAATGGAACCGGATAACATGACAAATGCACCGCTGGACATAGACCGCTTTGACCGGGCGATTCTTTCGGTGTTGGCCGAGGACGGGCGCATCAGCATCACGGATCTGGCCGCCCGCATCGGCCTATCAAAGACACCGACCCAAGGCAGATTGCGCAAACTTGAGCAAAGCGGCGTGATCTTGGGCTACCGCGCATTGCTGGACCCGATCCGGTTGGGCCTTGATCATGTGGCTTTTGTCGAAGTGCGCCTGTCAGACACAAGAGAGGCCGCGTTGCGCGCGTTCAACGCCGCCGTCGCAAAGGTTCCCGAGATCGAGCAAGCCCATATGATCGCTAGCCATTTCGACTATTTGCTCAAGGTGCGTACCCGCGATATGTCTGCCTACCGCCGCTTTATGGGCGATACGATTTCCGGACTTCCCCATGTCTCGCACACCTCGACATATGTGGCGATGGAAGCTGTGAAAGAAACAATGCTGGCGGACACCACTTGACGGATGCGTCGTTTGGATCATCCTATATCTCATGCGTATTTCATTGATCCTTGCCGTTCTCGCGGCCCCGCTCGCCAGCACCGCTGCATTTGCTGATTGTCCGGCCGCCCCCGATGTGCGGCGCGAGATGTTGAATCTGGTGTCCAAGGCCCAAGCCGCCGAGACATTTACCGACGGGCGGCGGGTGTCAAACCAGATGTGGCAGGTCTGGCTGCGCGCGCCGAATGAACAGGCCCAAGCGGTCCTCGACAAAGGCATGGCGCGTCGGGATGTGGCGGATTTTGCCGGTGCGGTCGCCGAATTCGACCGGCTGGTCGAGTATTGCCCCGAATACGCCGAAGGGTGGAACCAGCGCGCCTATATCGCATTCCTGCAGACCGATTATGAAAAAGCGCTCGCCGATCTGGATGTCGCACTGAGCCTGCAACCGTTTCACGTTGCCGCCCAAGCAGGGCGCGCGCTAACATTGATGAACATGGGTCGCATCAAAGAGGCGCGCACCCAGATGCTGGCGGCCGTCGACAACAACCCTTGGCTGTCAGAGCGCGCCTTGCTGGCCGATGGTGCACCTCTTGGGTTACCCGGCAAAGAACTCTGAGCATTTCGGCACGCCCATGTTTACACCCGCCCCCCCTTGGGCTTATGTGAGCGCGTTGCGGGCGTGATGGAATGGTAGACATACCAGACTTAAAATCTGTTGGGCCTTGTGCCCGTGTGGGTTCGAGTCCCACCGCCCGCACCATCTTTTATTGGCCTACCGCCTTCGGCTACTTGAGGCCGGTACGGTTCGAGGAATCCCTCTCACCTGCACCACTTTATGTGTCTCATGATGTTCTTATGTCTCATGGCCCAAGGGGCTTTCAGTGAGGCGGACTGACAGCCCGAGGCGCAGCTATCCCTCTGGGCGTTCGGTTCGAAATTTCGGCCCCATTTCAAAATATAAACGATCAAGCCAACCAGTTGGCGCGCTGCGCACGCGACTTGACGAATGGCACTTTGTCTGGTCAGCAAAGGCGCGTAACAAACTGCAATCTGCGTCTGCCAGAGGATACCACTAAGCAATGTGTGATCGATTGAGTGTCGCAGAGATTACGCAGGATCGTAGCGCGGCCTCTTTCGGTCGGTCCAGTCCTTGCATTTCTGCCCCCCCCGCATCTGGAGCGTGGTTCTGGCATGAATGACATCTGGGCAGGGATCATGCAGGCCATCCAGTTGATCATCGCACTGGACGCCGATCTGGTCGAGATCACGTTGCGGTCCCTGCAGGTCAGCCTTTCCGCACTTGTTATTGCATCCACAATCGCGCTGCCGCTGGGCACGTGGCTGGCGATTCGGCGGTTCCGGTTTCGCCGCGCCACTATTGCGACGCTGAATGCCTTGATGGGCCTGCCACCGGTTGTTGTCGGGCTGATTGTCTATCTCTTGCTCTCGCGCTCGGGGCCGTTCGGGGTTCTGGGGCTGCTTTTCACACCTACTGCCATGATCATCGCCCAAGTGATCATCATCACGCCACTGATCGCATCCATCACGCATCAGGCCATGCGCGAGTTGTGGGCTGAATATCACGATCTGCTGATTTCGCTGAACACCACCAACCGCCAGCGCGTTATGACGCTGATCTGGGACGGGCGGCGGGCCTTGCTGACCGGCGCGCTTGCCGGGTTTGGCCGCGCGATAGGCGAGGTCGGCGCAATCATGATCGTGGGCGGCAACATTGATCATGCCACCCGTGTGCTGACCACCGCCATCGCGCTTGAAACCGGCAAGGGCGATTTTGCTTTGGCATTAGGGTTGGGCTTTGTGCTGATCGCGCTGGCGCTGCTGGTCAATTTCGCCATTCACGCGCTGTCGCGCACAGAACGGCATGGCACATGGTAAGTGTTGCGCCCTCCGTCAGCCTGAAAGACGTCAGCGTCAAACGGCGCGGCAAACCCATTCTGGATGCCGTCACTCTGGACCTTGCGGCATCAGGCTTTACCATCGTGCTGGGGCCCAATGGCGCGGGCAAAACGACCCTGCTCAAGGTCTTGCATGGGGTTGAGCGGATCACGTCCGGCACGGTTGCATGGTCACTGCCCGCAGCAGATGCCCAGCACATGCAGGCCTATGTGTTTCAACGGCCCATCATGCTGCGCAGATCAGTGCGGGATAATCTTGCCTATCCGTTGCAGTTGCAGGGCCTGCCCAAGGCGCAGATCGCACAACAGGCCGCGCATTGGGCGGACAAAATCGGCCTGACCGACATGCTGGACCACCCTGCCCCACGTCTGTCGGGCGGCGAAAAACAAAAACTGGCCGTGGGACGCGCCTTGATCAGAACACCGCAAGTCCTGTTTCTGGATGAGCCTTGCGCAAATCTGGATGGCCGCGCAACCCGAGAGATCGAGACCATTCTGCGCGATGTCCACGCGCAAGGCACGCGGGTGATTATGACGACCCATAATCTGGGACAGGCGCGGCGTCTTGCCAGTGATGTGGTTTTTATGCTGAAAGGCAAACCACACGAACAAGGGGCCGCACCGCAGATTTTCGATGCCCCCTGCACACCAGAGGCCAAAGCCTTCTTTCAAGGAGATATTGTCGAATGATCCGTGCCATCCTGCTTGCCCTAAGCCTGATTTCAACTGCCGCTTCTGCCGAGACGCTCAAGCTGGCTGTGACGACCAGTTTCCACAACTCCGGCCTGTCGGACGTGTTGCTGCCTGCGATCCTTGAGGATACCGGGATCGAAGTGCAATTGCTGGTGGTGGGCACGGGCCAAGCCTTGCGTCTGGGACAGGCGGGCGATGTTGATGCGATCCTTGTGCATTCGCGTACCGCCGAAGAAGCCTTTGTCGCCGAGGGCTTTGGCCCTCACAGACGAGAGATCATGTACAATGATTTCGTGGTGATCGGCCCAAAAGGTGACCCAGCCAACATCAGGGCCGCGACCCAAGCCATCGACGCGCTTGGGCGTATTGCAAGCGTCAAAGCCCCCTTTGTCAGTCGCGGTGATGACAGCGGCACCCACAAAAAAGAGCGCGCGCTTTGGCAGGCCGCCGGTCTGACGCCTGAAGGTTTTGGCGCATGGTACAAGGCCGTGGGCGCCGGCATGGGGGCCAGCCTGAACACAGCGGCAGGCTTTGGGGCCTACATACTGGCAGACCGCGCAAGCTGGTTGAATTTCGGCAACAAGGGCGACCTTGCCCTACTGTTCTCTGGCGATCCGGTGCTTTTCAATCAATACGCCTACCTGCCCGTCGATGCGGGACGGCACCCGCACGTTAACGCAAACGCGGCACGTACGCTTGAGGTATGGCTCACCAGCCCCACCGCCGAAACGCTGATCAATGGCTACAAGATCGCAGGCGAAGCCTTGTTTGTGTTCAACGCCAAGCCCTGATCACGACTGCTAACCGCTGAACAGGTCCTTATACTGCTCGCGCAGCGCATTCTTTTGCACCTTGCCCATGGTGTTGCGCGGCAGTTCAGGCACCACAATCAAGCGTTGCGGATGTTTGAATCGCGCCAATGACGCAGCAACACCGGCCTTTATGCTGTCCAGATCAAGGGCTGCATCCCCGTCGGCCACCAATATCCCCACAGGGGTTTCCCCGAAATCAGGGTGCGGCACACCGATGACAGCACTTTCCAGAACACCGTCTTGCAGATCTAACAGCAGCTCAATTTCCTTGGGGTAGATATTGTAGCCCCCCGAAATGATCAGATCCTTGTTCCGCCCTACGATCTGCAAATACCCATCCGCGTCTATCTGTCCCAGATCACCGGTGATGAAAAAACCATCAGGCCGCAGTTCTTCGGCGGTTTTTTCCGGCATCTGCCAATAACCTTGAAACACGTTGGGGCCGCGCACTTCGATCTCTCCGATCTCGCCCTGCGGCAGTTCCGCACCTGTAACGCTGTCAGTGATTTTCAATTCCACACCGGGCAAGGGAAAGCCAACCGTGCCCGCCCGCCGCGCGCCATCATAGGGGTTAGAGGTGTTCATGTTCGTTTCGGTCATCCCGTAGCGTTCCAGAATGCGCGCCCCTGTGCAATTTTCAAATTGAACGTGGGTTTCGGCCAGCAAAGGCGCGCTGCCTGACACGAACAACCGCATATGTGCTGCCAGTTCCTTGGTGAATCGCGGTTCACCCAACAGACGCGTATAGAACGTTGGCACCCCCATCAGCGTGGTGGCATCAGGCATATGCGCGATGATCTGGTCCACATCGAATTTTGGCATGAAAATCATCTGGCCGCCTGCCAGCAAGGTGATGTTGGTCGCCACAAACAAACCATGGGTGTGAAAGATCGGCAGCGCGTGCAGCAGCACATCGTCCGCTGTAAACCGCCATTCAGACGCCAACACCTGGGCATTCGACAGCAGATTGGCTTGCGTCAGCATTGCCCCTTTTGAACGGCCGGTGGTGCCAGAGGTATAAAGGAACGCCGCCAGATCGCCCGCGTCGCGTGTGACGGTTTGGAAATCCGTAGGGTGATCTGCGGCCTTGACGCTGAATGTGCCCGTACCATTCGCGTTCAAAGTCTCCAACTGCGCGCCACAATTCTGCGCGACAGTTTCAAGCGCATCTACCTTCGATGTGTCACACAGCATGACCCGCGCGCCGCTGTCATTCAGAAAATATTGCACCTCTTGGCTAGTGTAGGCCGGGTTGAGGGGCAGAAATATCAACCCCGATTGAGCACATGCCGCATAGACGGCCAACGCCTCGGGCGACTTTTCAATCTGGACCGCGACCCTGTCGCCGGGTTCAAGTCCCAAGGACCGCAACAAACCTGCATATTGCGCCGCCATTGCAAGAAAAGCCGCATAGGTGATCGTTGTCCCGTCTGTTAAACGCAAAAAGACAGCGTCCTTGCCTGCATGCGCGCCGAACAGCGTATCGAAAAGCGGGTTGGCCATCGTTAAAATCCTTGGGCAATCAATTTCACTTGTCATGTATCATAAGCCCTTGAGCAAAAAGTCCTAGCCCGACAGGCAGCTACAATGGCCCGGAATCGCCCAAGACAGGTCAATTCCCCCACAAACAAACCGCTACTATTGGCGCCAACGGCAGGGAAATCCGGCGACGAACAATTTGCCGCACGAATATTTATCTATCTTGCGGCGGCGTTCCTCACCCGAATTAAGGCCACAATAATGCAAATTAACCGCATCTTTTCGGAATCGGCGCCGACTCACCTTACGTAAGAGCTCACTTTGCCACAATTTGGCCGCATTTCGGACCGTGTGGCGCTGTTTCCAGTTTGGCACCTGAAGGTCTAAAATCCTCACATCTTTGATTTTTCTCACTTGTTTTTCCCCTGAACTCGAAACAATAGAAGCGCTAAGAGACCACTGTTACGCGTTATCTCGAAACAGTCTGTTTCTAACAATCTTAGCGAATTTGGGCAGAAAAAAGGTATAACCAAGCCAACAACAGAACAGGACCGATTGTCTCTATTTTGTTCGTCACGGTGCCCTAGTCGGAAGGCTGAAGCACCGGATTAGTAAAATGAGACAGAAACTTGAGATGTACCGCTGCACAGCATTTCAGGACAGAGGCCCGTTCGACACCGACGCACCGCAATTCCGTGGTGCTGCACGACTGAACTAATTTGACCCTGGGGGGTTAAGATGAGCAAGATTGTATCGAATACGCCGTCATTTTCGGTTACACATCGGCTAGGCCAGATGTCATCTGCGAATAGAATATCTGATAGCTTTGGCGCAGATGCCGCGACAGCACATTACAATAACCGCACGCAAAGCTACGTCTGGGACGGCGCCGCCAACCGACGTGCAGCCCCCATCTACATCTACCGCGACATTGTAAAACGTGCGATCGACATCCTGTTTATCGTGCTGACGCTGCCCTTCTCGCTGCCCATTATCTTGTTCTGCGCGATTGCGCTCTGGCTTGAAGGGGGCAACCCGTTCTACACCCAAGACCGGCTGGGACTGGGCGGCAAGCGTTTCTCTATCCTGAAACTGCGGACAATGGTGCGCAACGCCGACGAGATGCTGGAAAGCCATCTGGCCAACGACCCTGATGCCCGCGCAGAATGGGACAGCATCCAAAAACTCAAGAACGACCCGCGCATCACGCCGATTGGCAAAATCCTGCGGTCCACGTCGCTGGACGAGTTGCCGCAGCTGTTCAATGTGTTGATCGGCGAAATGAGCATTGTCGGGCCACGTCCAATGCTGCCAGAGCAGTTACCGATGTATGGCAATGCGGCCGCGTACAACGCCCTGCGCCCCGGCATCACCGGCTTGTGGCAGGTCTCTGCACGCAACGAAGAAAAGTTCAGCTACCGCAACGAAGTCGACGCGGCCTACGAAGATGACCTGAGCCTGCAACTTGATGTGAAAATCCTGTTCAAGACCGTCGGCGTAGTTCTGCGCCGCACAGGGCACTGACAGATCATCTGTTCGCTTTGCGTCGCAATCGGGTGTAATTATGTTTTATGGCAAAATATCCAAAGGAGACCGAAATGAAGGATAGTCTTTTTGAAGACGAACTGTCCGGTTTTGTCGGTCAAGATTTTGTCGGTTCAGACTTTTTGGACAGTGAACTGGACAACGCCACCTCGCGTCCCTCTGGGATGCGGCACAGCATCCGTCCGCGCAGAATGCGCAAAGTGGTTGCTGCACCTAAAGCCGCGCAGCCAGCGCCAAAGGCGGCCCAGCCCCCTGCTGCGCCACGCGCTCCGGAAATCATCACACCGGCAATTGCCGCCCCAGCAACTTCCACGCCGGAAATGACGTCTTCACAGCCACCAGAGCAAGCGCAGGCCCCCGTGGTTGCGACCCCGATCATCGCGGCCCCCGCAATGATCTGCGGCTGGGACGATCTGCACCGCGTCAATGCGGGCGGTCGAAAAGGCGCGCGCGCGTCGATCCCTGTGGTTGATATGGAGCGGGACACAACATCAAACCGCGCATTCGACCTGCTGCGCACCCGCCTGCGCCAGACCACACAAGAGAAAAACTGGATCAACATCGGTGTAACCGCCCCGACAACCGGTTGCGGGGCAACATTCACTGCCGTGAACCTCGCGCTAAGCCTGTCGCGGGTCGAAGCCTCGCGCACCGTACTGATGGACATGAACCTGCGTGATCCGGGCGTCATGGATGCCTTTGATATCGCAGCCCCCGGCGACATGGGCGATTACCTGTCCGGCGATGTTGCCATGACAGAGCATCTGATGCGGATCAGCGACACGCTTGCGCTGGGGCTGAATGCATCTCCCGATGACACAGCCGCAGAGACGTTGCAGCACCGTTCCACGCACGAAACACTTGCAGAAATGCGCCGATCTCTTGCGCCAGAGCTGGTGATCTATGATCTGCCGCCGATGTTGGTCAGCGACGATGTTTCCGCATTCGTGCCGCAACTGGACGCTGTATTGCTTGTTTCTGATGGGACACAGACAACGGCCAGCCAGTTACTGGAATGTGAACGCATGCTGGACGGTCAGGTGCCGCTGCTGGGTGTCGTTCTGAACCGTGCCCGCGCATCCTCAATTCAGCGCTATACTTGATCGAAAAGTGGCGTTCTGCGAACAATCGCCCTATTTAGGCCAAAGTTTATTGGTTTGAGCGAACAATCACTGCGCATATGTGCAAAGTGTTCGTGTTGAGTGTGGGGTATTGCGGCCAATGGGTCCGATCTATTCGATAGGTGATTTTCTTGATCTGCTGCGCCGCCGCGCATGGCAGATCATTCTTGCGACAGCTTTAGGCTGTGGCATCGCCGTGATGTTCGCCCTGTCACAAGCCCATAGCTATAGATCCACCGAAGTCATCCAGATCGAGCAGCCCAAGATCGCGGATTCGCTTGCCCCCTCTACCGTAGACGGGTCAGCGGCAAGGCGGCTGCAATTGATTGAACAGCAGTTGATGGCCCGCAGCAACATGCTGGATATTATCGACGATCTGGGCCTGTTTCTGGACATGCCCGGTCTTTTGCCTGACGAAAAGGTGGTGATGCTGCGCGAGGCGGTCACAATCACCGGTGTCGCCGCAGTCCGTGAAGGCGTTGCGGACGATGGCACCATTGCGATCCTGACCATTTCCGCCGAGATGGGCACCGCCGAACAGGCACAGGCCGTTGCCCATGAATTTGCCGACCAGACCCGCGTCTTGACCGCGCGCCAGCGACAGGATCAAACCCGCGAAACGCTGACTTTCTTTGATCAGCAAGAGGCGAACTTGATCGCTGAAATCGCCACACTTGAACAAGAAGTGGCCGACTTTAGACAAGCCAACAACCTGTCCATCGAAGGCAATATGGTCATTCTCCAGTCGGAGCTGGGCAGCCTAAATGATGCCATTCTGGAACTGGACCGTGAAATCATCGCGACCCAGCTTGAGCGTAACCGCATCGGTGAAAACGGCGCGCGCGCCGCAACGATCGAACGTGAGCAGGCCGAACTTGCCGCAGAATTGAACAGTCTTGCCTCCCAACGCCAGTTGATGGACGACCGCCGTGCAAATCTGAGCGCCACGCTTGAAACAACCCCCGAGATTGACAGGGAGCTGGCCAAATTCGACCGCCGCCTGATCCAGTTGCAGGAACGGCTTGATGTGGCCGCCGCACGCCGCAATGAGGCCGAGATCGCCGTTAACCTTGAAATGGGTGCCCGCGGCGAACGGATGATCACCATCGAAGAGGCCCGCGTGCCCGAATATCCCGTCACGATGAGCCGCAAACGGCTGGCGATGATGGGCGGTGCCGCAGCCGGATTGGGCGCAATCGTCCTCGCCTTTTTGCTGGAACTGCGCCACCCTGTGCTGCGCACGGCGCAGCAAATGGAGCGGGAAACAGGTCTGCGCGCCGTTATCTCGATCCCGCAATCGCCCCGAACAAAGAACCGCAAAGGTTTGGGCCTTTTATGGCAAAACCGCCGCCGCGCCGGTCAGCAAGGCCGTGCGGCGCGTATAGCCCGCAACCCCGACACCACCCGGAGCTAGGGTGCAGGCCCGCGCGCCCCTAACTGTCGTGACAGCCCCTACCGGAGCCCGCATTTCGTGAAGATCGCCTATATTCTCAATACCTACCCGCAGCCTTCGCAAAGCTTTATCCGCCGCGAAATTCGCGCGCTGGAGGCCGTAGGTCACGAGGTATCACGATTGGCAATGCGCGCCGCAGATGTGCCGCTGGTTGATGTACAGGACAAAGAAGAAGCGACAAAAACGCAATATGTGTTGAAAGTCGGCGCGCCTGCATTGCTCGGCGCGTTAGCGCAGGCGTTATGGCAAAATCCAGCGCGGTTTCTGCGCGCGTTCAAGATGGCGCTAAGGCTGGGTTCCGCGTCTGAAATAGGGCGGTTGCGGCATATGATCTACTTTGCCGAAGCGGCGTTCGTTGCACGGCAAATGACCGCGAATGGCGCGACCCATGCTCATGCCCACTTTGGTACAAACGCCGCGACCGTCGCCATGCTTAGCCATCTGTTGGGCGGCCCCAAATATAGTTTCACGGTGCACGGCCCCGAAGAGTTCGACGCGCCCCGTGCCTTGTCTTTGGGCGACAAGATCCACCATTCCGCATTTGCCGTCGCGATCAGCCAGTTTGGCCGTTCGCAACTGTGCCGCTGGACCGATCACGGCGATTGGGCGCGCATCAAGGTGGTGCATTGCGGGATTGAACCTGCCAAATTCGATGCCCCTGCCCCGATGCCGGCCGGCCCGCGCCGCCTAGTTGCAATCGGACGCTTGGTCGAACAGAAAGGCCAGCTGGCCTTGGTTGAGGCGCTCGCCCGCACACAAGCGCCGATCCACCTGACCCTGATCGGTGACGGCGAGATGCGCAGCCAGATTGAAGCGCTGAGTGCACAGCACGGTCTTGCCAACCGGATCACGTTGACGGGTTGGGTCGATGAAGCCCGTATCAAGCATGAATTGGCGCAGGCCCATGCCCTTGTCATGCCCAGCTTTGCCGAAGGGCTGCCGATGGTGGTGATGGAGGCAATGGCCGCCGCGCGTCCTGTTATTGCCACGTACATCGCGGGAACACCGGAATTGGTGCAGCCTGAAAAGACCGGCTGGTTGGTACCTGCGGGTGACGTGGACGCCTTGGCCAACGCGATGGACCGCTTTGCCCAGACAGACGACACAACCCTCGCGCAGATGGGCCAGAACGCCCGCACCCGCGTTTTGCAGCGCCATGACATAGATGTTGAGGCGGCCAAGCTGGCAGCCGCAATGCAAGGCGCCTAGCGTCCGCGCACCCAGCGGTTGGTGCTGCGCAATATAGGCAGCTTGATGGCCAGACGCACAGTGGCAAACACCACAAACGCCAATGGATCACGCAGCGCGCGTTTCCAGACCGGTTGCATGTTGTCATAGGGATCATCGTTCTGCATCAACTGGGGATAGCATGTTTCAATCTCGGCCACACCAATGTCCTGACGGCGTCGTACCTGGACCAGCCGCACAAAGCCCTCAATCATCGGCCAGTCAAAGGACGCAGGCACGCGCGTCCGTTCATCGGGGCGAAAGTTGAGCCGGGCAAAGGTGTCATCTGAAATGATATCAGGCCATGCGTCCCAACGCGCGCGCCCCGCGCGGTTCATGGCAAAAACGCCAAAGCCCGACACACCATGCGTCATGAAAGGCGTCGTGCACCAGAACCGCGTGTAATGCCGCGTGATTGTGTCGTGTTCGACCGTAACGTTCGGGCGGCCGCTGGCATAGGCGGGACTGCCGCCTTGCAGGACATCCGCGACTTGCCTGACAAGAGGCGGCGATACCGTCACATCGGCATCCAGATAGATCAGCGCCTGTCCGGTGGCGACCGCTTCGCCCGCGTTCCAAGCGCCCAGTTTGCCGCCCTCAGGCAAATCCAATACCTGCAAACGCCAACCTTTGGCCGCAAAAGCATCCTCAAACCCACGCGCAATTCGGGCGGTGTCATCCGTACAACCGTTGGCGATTACGATGACCTCGACCGCGCCTGTGGCCAGTTCTGACGCTGCAAGCGCGCTCAGGCAGATCGGCAGATAGGCGGCCTCATTATGGGCAGGGATCAGAACACTGGCGCAAATCATTTAAAGTTCACCAGCGCGTCCCAGCGCGGGTTGCTGTCGCCCAAATGCCGCAATGCGCCCCATGACCCCCATTTCGTCGGCTTCCCAACGTCAAGAAAGGCGTTGAACAATTGCCCGCCTGCGGCCTTCCATCCCTGCAAAAGCTCTTGATAAAGCGTGCCCATTTCAGGCGTGTAGTTCAGATGGGTGAAAAACGCGGTCAGCGTTTCATCATTTTCGCGCCCCCTGTTGCCTACCACATGAGTGCCACCCTCATACATGATCATCGGCAGGCCGTGCGATGCGGCCACGCCCGCATGATAGGGCAACAGCCGCTCTAGCAGGTCTTTCAACGTGCCTTCAGTTTTGCCACTGATTGCGCCATCGCGCAGTTCCTGCACCGCCAGCGACACGGCCAGATCGAACCGGTGTTTCGCAACATGGTCGGTCGCTTCCTGCCCCTGCAATCCAGCCGCCGCGGCATCAGCTTGCGCTTTGGCGAGGCTTTCGCGCAACCAACCGGAGGTCTGTTCTGCGCGGTCCATACCGCCCAGCATTGCGCCGAAATACCCCGTCACCGCATAGGCATCAAACGCATCGACCGGTGCAGGCAGACCTTCGGCGCGGACCAGATCCGCTTCCAGCAACTCGCGCTCCAATCCCAACCATCCGGTTTGGGTTGCGATCACATTGATCAAGCGGTTGTCGGCCTCATCCGCAAAAACATCTGACCAGATGCGCGCGACTTGCGCGGCCCGGAACCCATGATACTGAACCCATTTGTCACGCTTTCCCCAGCGCAGCTGCGCATTTTCATCCGCCCACGCCGCCTGTTCAAAGCTCCAGTTCCAAACCTCGTTCGAGAACTCGACATAGACAGTCAGCTTGGGATCAAGCCGATCTTTGACCAGCTGCGCCATCTGCCGCACGAAATCATCATCCGCCAGATGTGGCACATTCAGCCACGGGTCTTTTTCCAGCGTGTTCGCCAGATCAATCATCACCTCGAACGGCACTTCCTTTGTGTAGGTGTATTCGGACACTTTCGTGCGGTCGTCCCATGTGGACAGTTTGGAGTTGTTCGTTTCC
>Ga0115564_10000323_pt1 | contig 48015 bp, 60 predicted proteins | sample COGITO_mtgs_1105_7_FD_88680 | JGI IMG/M metagenome (GOLD analysis project Ga0115564, IMG submission 88680) | Pelagic marine microbial communities from North Sea - COGITO_mtgs_110523 | ecosystem: Environmental > Aquatic > Marine > Epipelagic | place: Germany:Helgoland, sampling site Kabeltonne...
CGTCAGAGAATGGGTTGCCGCGCGAAACCAGTTCGCTATCCTATACCCCGAACGGTTCAATAAATGACCCGTCAAAACCGCATGGGCTAAGCCTCATACACAGAGTTTCGGATACTCCCCATATTGGTCGTTTTCTGGGTCCCATTCAAAGTCTGTGCGGCTCCAGGTCCCGTCCGTGCGGCCCGCTTTATCAATCACCGGGATGTGCGGCGCGATTTTGCGATCCACCAACCAACCCAGCATCGGGCCCGAGCCGTAAGCTGTGTCTGCGATGATCTGCTCGGGGTGCAGATCGAAAGTGTTTTTAACGCGATCCAGCATTGTGCGCACGGACCCAACTTCTGCCTGCCGGATTGACCGCGTAGCCTCGACATCGACGATCACACTGTAGTCCGTATCGATAAGATAATTGGTAGAATAAGCAAAGAACGCGGGGCCTTTGCGGGCCGCAGTCCATTGACTGGCAGGATCAGAGTGGGATGTGAACTTAGGCTCCACCTCGGATGCCGCGCCAAAAGCGGCATCGTCCAGAACATCGAGATACTCACGCACAGCACGCGGGGCATCCTGCGGCGTAATGGTTGATGTGTCCCAATCTTCCTTCGGCGTTGAGTTTTGTTTGTTGGCGTCAGCTTCGATCAAACTGGCATCTGCCGCAAAGCGCTGGCCGCTCACGAGACCGTCCGCAATGCATCGCGCCACAGTCGTTTCAAATAGATGCCGCAACAGATCGCTATCACGGAAACGGCCATGTCGGTTCTTGGAGAATGTCGAGTGGTTTGGCACAGGATCAGCAAGATCAAGACCGCAGAACCAGCGATAAGCAAGGTTAAGATGAACCTCTTCACAAAGCCGCCGCTCTGATCGGATACCAAGGCAATAGCCCACCAACAGCATCCGGATCAGTAGCTCTGGATCAATCGAAGGTCGGCCAGTGTGGCTGTAGAATTCTGCAAGATGTGGACGGATACTGCTCAGATCCACGAACTGATCAATCGAGCGCAGCAGGTGATCTTGAGGCACATGATCGTCAATCGAGAACTCATAAAACAATGCGCCTTGCGCCTTTTGCTTCGGTCCTAACATCGTCAATCCACCGCATTTATGGGCAAATTGAATCAGTGATAACACTTCAAATCAACAAGAGTTTTTCAACAAAATTCGCCCTTCGTGTCGAATGCTGCACCGTGTACATTTCGACACGAACAATATAGGCGCGCCCTCTGCATCTTTATATCCAAGGTCACCGGAATTCAGCTGACCATCATCAAAGACACCTTTGTTGTGCCTGGGATCGACCTGACACGCAGAACTACGCACCCTTTTGCTTCCATAGTGCTTCCACAACCAAAAACTCTAAAACGCAAAAGTCGCCCCAAAGGGCGCTACAGCTTTGATATGTCTGGTATTTATTGGTTGCGGGAGTAGGATTTGAACCTACGACCTTCAGGTTATGAGCCTGATGCGCATTTCAGCTGATTGTCGCGCACCATAAGTTCGCAACCGAAACCAGCCACCCGACTCGGCCTCAGCGTCGTTTGAGGCTTCCGCCAGCAAGATGGGAAGAGTAGAGGCCCTCATTTCCCGGCCCGGCTGGCGCGTTCTATCAGTAGTTCTCCTCGCAACTTTCTCCATCTATTGAACTGCGAAAGCGCGTCTACCTGGTCGTTGTACGCAGATCCCGGAAAGGTAAGTATTTCGCGTTTGAGGTCTGCAAACCAAGGTGCGCTTTTAGGGATCTTAAGCCCGCCCTGTTTGATCCAGTCGGTGACAGGCAGGAATCTGTCGAGCTTGCTCCCCTTAACGGAAAGACTCTTAACTTCACGGCGACCCTCTTGCCGCAACTCCTGTATGATCGGGATACCGAGAGCGGTGTCTTCGATAATTACACGTTCTGGGGACCAGCGATCCTGTAGATGACGAATTCTGGTTTTGAGATCGGAATAACTGTGCCGTCCACGATGCACGTCTAGCAGATACCATTGCTCTTCTTTCCGATGCCACCCAAAGGTTATCCCGACGGAATAACTGCATCGGGGACCATCTTTGACTGCTGTGTCCCAGCTCTGGACCCGCAGGATGAATTCACCTTCAGGCGGAAGTGTATCAACAATGCACAGATCAGAAACGCTTAAGAAATCTTCGGTCCCTAACGTTGGGTCTTGCTGGTATTGGGCTTGAAACGCCACAGCGCCAATCTCCGCTTTAATACGCGTCAGCTCTTCAAGCGGTTCCCGAGCCGGATTCAGCGCCTCACCAACCCGCCGTTCCCATACAAAGCCGCCAAAGATCGGAATGGCTTCGTCCTCTGTTGCGATTGAAGGCAGGCAAAGGTGGTCAAATGTGCCTTTTTCGATCAGATAGGAAGGGAAGTCATCTGGGTGCAACCGCTGCTGCAGGGAGACGATCCGTGCCGAGCGTTTATCATCTAGCCGCGAATATAGCGTCTCGTCGAAAAACCGTCGTGCCTGTTCCCTGATTACGTCAGAGGACATGTCTGACGCTTTGGCCAGATCGTCAATCACAATGACGTCCGCACCAAACCCCGTCACCGCTCCATGCAGCGATCTTGCAAGACGGTTACCTCCGGCGCGCATCTTGATCTGATCGTAGCGACGGTTGTTAGGATCAATGCTGCTATCCGGAAAGAGGTTTCGATACCAAGGGGTCATCATGAGGCTTCGGAAATCGTTAGCCAGTTCGCGGGCCAGATCTCCGCCGTAACTGACAACCATGATTTTCAGGTTCGGTTGGTGGCCCAGCAGAAATGCGGGCCAAGCGATCGAACCGCAGAAGGACTTCAGGTGGCGCGGTGCCACAGAGATCATCAGCCGCGCACCGGGCGTCTTTTGCACGTCCTGCAGCGCAAAACACATCGCCTCGATGTGATCGGCGCGCTGTAATTCCTTTCCAGGATATGTCGCGGCAAAAGCGCCCTGGATGAAGCTGTAGAAGTTGTTTCGCTCCAGCGCGCGCACCATTTCTGAAGACGTACACCTCACATCAGTCATCGTCATTGGGCTCTCCACTTCGATCAAATGTACCAACAAAAAGGGTCGCTGGATCCACATCCGCAATTCGTGCGAATTCTTCTAGGATTTTCCTCTCCTGTGCGGAATCTGGTCGACTGGATTCATATCCTTCTGATCCCTCAGCAAGTGCGGCTTTGAGCAACGGCAGCAGTTTGATGACATTTGAAATCGCCTTTTGGTCGCCTTTCAGCGCTTCCGTCATGATTTGATTCAGCAGAACCTTTATACGCGGTAGCATTTGAGCGCGCCCGTCTTTGACGACCTCGATTGCCTCGAAGAACACGTCTTGCAGGATATCACTTGGAGTAGCCCGCTTTTTGGGCCGACCTTTTGGATTGCCCGATTGGCCAGACTTGAATCGACTGTGTTTGGGAGGTTTACCATAGCCCACTTGGTCATCATCGGACATCTGCTTGCTCCATTTTGGGTGCTGTTGCCAATCGCTCTTCATGCATCTGCTCGAATGTCTTTTCCGTCCTTTCGAGATACGCGTCCTCCCCCGTCATGTCTTGCCAGCGCCGAATGATAAGATCGACGTAGATGGGATCGATTTCCACAAGCCGCGCTCGGCGACCAGTGCGTTCTGCTGCCAGAAGAGTGGTTCCAGATCCGCCGAATGTATCGAGGATCAGGTCCCCCCGATGACTGACATCGCGGATCGCGTCCGCGACCATGGCAGTCGGTTTAATCGTTGGATGATCCGCGAGATCTTCAGCGCGTCCCAACCGAAATGTGTTCACCCCCGCATAATCCCAGACGTTCGTGCGGTAGCGGCCATGTTTGCCCAACTCGACGTTGTTTACAGATTTCTCCCCTGGTTTGCGAAACACACAGACGAGTTCATGCTTTGAGCGGTAAAGGCTACCCATTCCCCCGTTGGTTTTGTTCCAAACGCAAAGATTGATCAGGTCTAAACCAAGGGCCTTGCCCACAGAGATGATCTCTTCGATATGGCGCCAATCCATGCAGACCATTGCGATCCCTCCAGGCATCAGGGGACGGCAGGTTGTTTCCATAGCCGTTGCGAGAAATTGTTTGAAATCCGCTGCGGACATCTCGCCTGATGCCATCGCAAATTCCCGATGGCCTTCGCCGCCCCGCACATGTCCTTGGACAGGGACGTTATAGGGAGGGTCGATAAATACCATCCGCACGGGGTCTTCAGCAATCTGCTCCAGAACAAGGTGATCAAGCGAAGAACCACACATCAATCGGTGACGTCCCAACTGCCAAATGTCTCCAAGCGCAGAGACCGGGGGCATCTGAAAATCTGGCTGAACATTATCCTCGGGCTCGTTCTCGGTGAGCGCTGGATCGGTGATTATGATATCCAGTTGCGCGGTATCAAATCCGATCACATCAAGATCAAACTCCAGTTTCCCATCGAGATCCAGAATGGCCAGATCTGTCAGTTCGATCTTTAGCGTCTCATCGTCCCAGCTTGATATTTCTGCCAACCGGTTATCTGCAATGCGGAGCGCGCGCACTTGCGCCGGGGTCAGATGATCGATCATGACTGTCGGGATAGAATGCATGCCAAGCTTGAGTGCTGCTTCAAACCGACCGTGGCCAGCAATGATCTCCGAATTTTGATCGATCATAACCGGAACTGTAAAACCGAATGTATCAATCGCGCGGGCCAATATAGCGACGTGTTTGTCGTCATGCCGTCGCGCATTCGCATCATATGGGCGCAGGTCGCGCAGGTCCCGATACGTGATGCAAAGGCAACCGGGATCGGTCACAGCCTTTGGTGATTTGCGCCGCTGCCGCTTTCGCGGAAATGGGTTCTTGGGTAGGTGGGTCATGGAACATACTCCAGGCAGATTTAGTATCTGCTCGCGAGTCTGCCCCAATATTTACCCCCTGCGAAGGACTGAAAACCCGGTCACCGGGTTATACTTCGCTTTTGGCAAGATTCTCCTGTTGACTGCGTGGCCCCAGATTCCACGGTGATTCGACACCATTGGATTTGACTTGCCGGAGCAACGAAGCATTGCTGTGTCTAGCCCGGTTCGCTGTCCGGGCTCTGCGCGGTACCGGCCCCATGCTGGTGATCAAGGAGATGTTAGATGACAGCAAAGATAACCAAGCCAAACAAGACCGACAGACGCTACAAGATGCTCGGGCAACCCGACAGCGCAACGCTGGCTGCAATATGCCAGACCAATCGATCGCAAACCCATTCCGCTCGTGCTCCAATTTGCAGACTTCGCAGACGTGGGATCACAATCAAACCCGCGCGTGACGCGGATGACCCTCACCGCGTCTATCAGATTGGGGAAACGGCACCAGCAAGGGCGGCAGATCAATGATCCCACTTTCAGAGATCGAGATCATGGACCGCAGCGCTCTCTTGGATGTGTGGTCCAAGCTGTTTGGCGGTGACGCTCCAAAAGGCATCAGCAAGCAATTTCTGCGCCGGTTTCTCGCCTATGAGCTCCAAACCCGCGCTGCTGGCGGCGTCCCTCGCGCGGTTCAGAGATTGCAGGAGAAATGCTGCCCCGCCTCTTCGACAACACAGCAGCCACAGCTAGGAACCCGGTTTATCCGCGAATGGCAAGGCCGCACCCATGTTGTTGAGAAGATCGAAGCCGGGTACCGCTGGAATGAACAGATCTACACATCGCTGTCAGCCGTCGCTCGGGCTATTACTGGCGCAAGATGGTCAGGGCCACGCTTTTTTGGACTGACCAAGGATGCATGATCATGGCGGATAAGGTTCGCTGCGCCATTTACACGCGCAAGTCTACCGATGAGGGGCTTGATCAGGGCTTCAACTCGCTTGATGCGCAGAGGGAGGCTTGTGCCGCCTACATTGCCAGCCAGCGCCATGAAGGCTGGCGTCCCATAAAAACGCGCTTTGACGACGGAGGGCTTTCGGGCGGCACATTGGAAAGACCAGCGCTTCGATCCTTGCTTGCGGAAATCGAGGCCGGGCGGGTGGACATGGTAGTGGTATATAAGATCGACCGACTGACCAGGTCACTTTCTGACTTTGCCAAACTTGTCGACCGCCTGGATGCTGCGCGCTGTTCATTTGTCTCAGTCACACAGGCCTTTAATACGTCTTCATCCATGGGCCGTTTGACACTGAACGTTCTGTTGTCGTTCGCCCAATTCGAGCGGGAGGTGACGGCTGAACGCATTCGCGACAAAATCGCAGCGTCCAAGAAAAAGGGCCTTTGGATGGGCGGCAACCCACCGCTGGGTTACGATCCCCATCCTGATCCTACGCGCCGCGAGCTTGTCGCAAATGCGCGTGAGGCAGAAACCGTACAATCCCTCTTTAAGCTATACTTGGTTAAGGGGAACCTTCGGGAAACAGCGCAAACAGCCAAAGAGCTGGGCCTACGCTCGAAGCTCAGACCGAGCCGCAAGGGAGCCGCCCGTGGTGGCCACTTTATGAGTCGGGGCCATATCCATTGCATTCTACGCAACCCCGTTTATCAGGGCCTGATTAGGCATAAGACGACCACCTATCCAGGCAAGCATGAAGCCATCATCGATGAAGCGCTTTGGGAGAAAGTGCAGAGTATGCTTCAGAGCGCGGCAATGACGCGGCGTGGCATGTCTTTGAATTCTGGCCCATTCAAAGAAACCCAAGCACCGTTAATCGGTCGCCTACGAGATGAGACGGGCGATCGTTTGACCCCTTCGCATACGAATAAAGCCGGTCGGCGATACTATTACTATGTTTCGAACCGATTGATCATGGGAACCCGTGATCCCACAGCATGGCGGCTTCCGGCCCGCGACTTTGAGCGCAGCCTCGGACGCGGTATAGCTGACTATTTGCAGCAACATGCAAAAGCGCAAACGTTGCTGGCCAATCCTGATCTTCGAAAGACCGAACACATATCCCAGTGTCTGAAGCCGATGTGCGATGCACTTGCCACAGGTGATGCCGAGGTTTTGCGGCAGTTGGTCGCTTCAGGTCAGGTGCAAGTCTCGAATCTAAAGATTGATCTCAATTTGGAATTCCTTGCAGCGTCGTTGAAACAGGCACCCAAGTCTCTTGCCGACAACATCGCGCACCTCATGCTTCCGTTCGAATGCCAGCGCCGAGGCGTTGGTATGAAAATAGTTACGGGTACGCCCTGCTTGTCGCCGAACCCGGTACTTTTGAAAGCGTTGCGAAACGCACACCGCTGGGCAGATCGGCTCCGCTCCGGAATTTCCCTCGCGGCGCTCGCCAAGGAAACAGGGCATTCGGTGCGGCGGCTCTCGCGGGTCGCATCATTGGCCACACTTTCGCCCGCGATCCAAACAGCTATTCTGGACGGTGCGCAACCAGCAGATCTCACCCTAGACAAACTCTTGAAAACAGATTGGCCGCTCAAATGGCCTGCGCAAAATACCCTTCTTGGGCTGCCTACAGAGCGCGGCGCTTAAGCGTAAACTGTCATGCACGCGATCGAAATCCCTGTTAATTTGCCTGATTTCCCTGATACCCGTTCAGGGAAATTGACCTCAACTCCTTGGCTTTGAATGAAAAAGCTGTTGGCCAGCACCACCAAAATCATTCATTTTTTTCCAAATTCCCTGTTTTAGACCCCTGAACAGGGAAAACCGGTCCACGCAAAATGCCCTGTAGAGACTATCAAGGAAACTTGGATTAATGACCTCGTTTGGTCCGTCTCCCGTCGACTAGCCGTTCGGCAAAGCCCCGGAAAAGCCCGAAGAATTCCCACAGAAAAAGCGAAGAGACAAACCTAAGAAGGTGGGTGGCGGACCGAGGAGGATTCGAACCCCCGACCCCTTGATTCGTAGTCAAGTACTCTATCCAGCTGAGCTATCGGTCCACTGTGGGGCGGTTTAGTGGGAGCGGCTGGGGTTTGCAAGACCAAGTTTCACTGCTTTGCATTTTTCTAAATACTACAGCGTCCCATCCCCTTTAGGCAGGGTCAGACGGAAGGACGTGCCGGTTGCATCTGTCTTGAGTAATTGCAGTTGACCGCCGTGCCCTTTCACCAGTTCGGACGCAATCGCCAGCCCGAGACCTGATCCCCCCTTACGTGCTCCGCCTTGGAATGGTGTGAAAAGATGCGCTTGGGCCTTGCTGGGTAGACCCGGACCCGTATCACTTATATCTATAATCCACGCGCGATCTGTTTCGTGGCCGTTCAACGATATCTCACCCTTGCCTCCTGTCGCGGTCAATGCTTGGCGGGCGTTGCGGATCAAATTCGACAAGACACGGTACAATTGTTCGGGATCGGCGCGTACCGTCATCCCAACGGGGACCGCAGCGGAAAACTGGATGTCAGAACCCGCGCTGGCCAAACGCTCGCCCTCCATCGCCTCTTCTGCCAAGCCAGCCAAGGCAACCATGGTCAGCGTCGGGCCAGGTTCTTCAGCCTTGCCGAATGCCAGCGTGCTTTCGCACAAATGGACGGCGCGGGTGATTGAACTGACCAGTTTTGGTGCCATCCGTTTCACTGTCGGGTCCTCTGACATCTCGATGCGGTCAGTGAACAACTGTGCAGAGGTTAGAATATTACGCAGATCATGGCTGATCTTGCTGACCGCAGAACCAAGCTGCGCAAGGCGTTCTTTCTGCTTCAGCGCTTGTGTGAGGTCAGTCTGCAAGGTCCGCAACGCCACTTCCGCGTCGCGCAGTTCCGTTATGCCCGCCGAGGGTTCGATGATCCGGCGCGCGTCCTCTGGCGCCTCCGCATAGCGTTGCATATGGCCAATGACGCGGGCAATCGGCTTGAGCAACAAGGCCCGCATGGCCAAGAACAGCAGAAACGCCGTTACCACCGAAATGACCGCTGACAGGATCAGAATACGCACACCGTAATCAAGCATCGCCATGCGCATGGGGGCTGTTTCCATGGTGATTTCGATCAGCAATCCAGCCTCGCGGACAGGCGCGCCAATTACGCGGATCACCTCTGGTTTTGTGTTCAACAACCGCAACGTCGCATCGCGGATCAACGTCAGCGCACTGGCGTCACGCAGATCATAGGTCGCGGCAATGGTTTGCGGCATGTCCGAAGACAACATCAACTGCCGCACCTCATCGCGGCGCAGAACCACGTTGAACACCTGCGCGTTCTCCAGCAGCTCCTTCTCCAGCTCGGGGTCCAGCATATCGTCGGCCAGCAACGCCAGTGACGCGATCTGTGCCCTTTCAAGACGGTTGATCATATAGTCTTCGCGAAAGCGCGCGATGGAAGGCACGAAAATCAGAACCTCCGCTATCATCACAAAGACAGTGGTCAGGATCAAAAGTCGCCCGGAGAGAGAGTTGAACATCTGCCTCTTATCCGTTCTGTCGGCCTGCCGTGAACGCGCGGATCATGGCAGGTACCTTTGCACAAACCCAACGACACGTTTGACCATCGGACTGTCGAACAAACGTGGCGAGAAATACGCGCCTGCTGCACGTTTATTGATTTCACCAATGGTGGGATAGGGAGCCACCATCGCGGCAATCTGGCTCATCTTCATGTTGTTGGCCAGCGCCAGCGCCCAAAGGTTGATCAACTCGCCCGCCTGATAGCCGACAATAGATGCGCCGATAGGGCGACCTTTGACCACCATGACCTTGATAAAGCCCTTGGTTTTACGCTCTGCAATCGCGCGGTCGTTGTGGGTATAGTGAAACCGCACCACCTCAAGGTTGATGCCGTGCTTTTTCTTGGCCTGCGCTTCGGTCAGGCCCACTTGGGACAGCTCGGGGTCAGTATAGGTTGCCCAAGGGATATGCGCCGTTTTCGCCTTGGACGGCAGCCCAAACAGCATGGAGCGGATGATCACGCCCGCATGATACCCCGCGACATGCGTGAACTGCAAACCGCCCGCGACATCCCCGATGGCATAAACCTTGCGGTTGGTCGTGCGCATCCCTGCATCCACCTGAACGCCGCTGCGGGTCGTCTTGATCCCGGCTGCGTCAAGGTTCAGTTTGTCAGTGTTTGATTTACGCCCCACCGCCATCAACAGATGTGATCCTTTAAAGATGCGACCATCTTTGGCCTCCACCTCGATCGCTCCCGCGCTCCCGCGGATTTCGGCGGCCAGCGCATCTTCCTCGATCACCACGCCTTCATCGCGCAGCGTCTCTAGCACGACCTGCGCCAGTTCCGGATCATCCTTGCCCAGCGCCTTGTCGCCCTCGATGACTGTCACTTTGCACCCCAGCCGGATATGCGCCTGCGCCATTTCAATGCCGATCGGACCCCCGCCGATGATCAACAGATGTTCAGGTTTTTCGCGCCGATCAAACAGGGTTTCGTTGGTCTCGTAGCGCACCTTGTCCAACCCCGGAATGTTCGGTACCAAAGGCGACGATCCTGTCGCAATCACGACGCGCCGCGCCTTGATCACCGTATCGCCTGCCTGCACTTTGGTCGGCGATATGAAATGGCCATATTCGCGGATTACGTTGATGCCGAACCCTTCAAAACGTTCCTGACTGTCGACAGGCGCAATCTGCGCGATGACATCTGCCACATGATCCTTGGCAGCCGCATAATCAGCCTTGCCCGGCGCATTCGCGACCCCATATTGCACGGCGTGTTGTTGGGCATAGGCCGCTTTGCCGCTGGCAATCAGCGCCTTGGACGGGACGCACCCAAAGTTCAGGCAATCCCCGCCCATCTTGTGTCCCTCAAGCAGAACCACATCCGCGCCCATCTGTGCTGCACCCGCGGCAACCGACAGCCCGCCAGAGCCTGCGCCGATGATCAGAACATCTGTCTTGATATGCTTCATTGCGCTAGATCCTTCTTGCCGGTTACTGCTTTGATGATCACGGGCAGTATAGACAGCAGACATAGCCCAAGGATCGGCAACAAGATATGCGGCTCAAAAATAACGCCCAGATCAGGCGTGTCCCCACTGGCAAATACGGCGCCCAGACCTGCGCCGACGGAAGTAAACACCAGCGTGCCGGGAATGATGCCAATGAATGTCGATACCGCAAACCGGTAAAGTGGCACGCCGACAAAAGCGGGGATCAGATTGGCCACAAAGAACGGCACCGCGGGCACCAGCCGGAGGAAAAACAACATCGACCACTGGTTTTCATCAATGCCTTTCTTGATCTTGGCGACCACCCCATCGGATGCCTCCATCCGTGTTTTTAGCTTTTCGCCCAATCCCATCCGCGCCGCGAGGAAGATCAGTATTGCACCCAAAGTTGCCCCCGTAACGTTGAACATCGTGCCCAGCCCTGTGCCGAATAGAAACCCACCTGTCAGCGTCGTAATAATCGCTCCAGGCAAGGAAAATGCGACAACCGTGACGTAAACCGCCACAAACACCATCGCGGTCAGCACATAATTACTGTCCCTGAATGCAATCAGCGCCTCACGGTTATCACGCAGCGCATCAAAGCTGATGTAATCGCGCAAAGTGAATGCCCCGATGGCTGCGACCACAGCAATGCCGATCAGGGGCAGAAAGCGGGTTACGCCCCCGGTTTTTGCTTCATTATTGCTCATATCTGTCATCTATCGCACCAATCTAGCTAATAAGTCATCACAAGGGCGTCTTGTTCTACCTTTAGATGGCGTTTTCCCCATCGTAAGGATAGCCTCATCACGCGCGCTTGATGGCGGGTGACATGTTTGAGGTGGTTTGTGACCGATTGCCCCGCAATTGAAACATATCCCGGCGCCTGAGGCAGAAAATGTTGCAACAACACACCTTTTGTCACCCACAGGGTTTGACTTGACCCCAGTGGCCCATTAAAGGACGGGCTTGAAATGACGTTGTGGTGCCGATTCCGGTGCGCTCAACAACTATAGTGGAGTAGGCCGCGATGAAACGCACCTTTCAACCTTCGAACCTCGTCCGTAAGCGCCGTCACGGTTTCCGTGCACGTATGGCGACAAAAGCGGGCCGCAAGATTATCAACGCGCGCCGTGCCCAGGGCCGGAGCAAGTTGAGCGCGTAATTCGCGCCTTTGATGTTGTGACATTGACACCGCCGGAGACCCCTCAGGATGGTATCCTTGCCAACATTCCGAGCAAGGCTTCAGCGGTTTATTTGCGTCCGGTGACACTGACGCAACGTGCAGATTTTCTGCGCGCGTCCCGTGCAGCGCACACCGCAACCCCCGGCTTTGTGGTCCAAATGCGCAGGCGCGACGCCGCAGATAGCCCCGGTCTTGTCCGGGTCGGATTTACCTGCTCAAAAAAAGTTGGCAATGCGGTGGCCCGCAACCGTGCCAAACGGCGCCTGCGCGAGGTTGCGCGTCTGGCGCTGCCAGACCATGCGCAACCGGGTTGCGACTATGTCTTGATCGGACGCAAGGGCACCACCGCCACCCTGCCCTTCGCAACGCTGCAGTCTGATTTCCTGAAGGCGCTGGCCATCCTACACGGCAAAAAGAAATGAGCCCGTTTGCGCGCGTCCTAGCGTTGCCAGTGCGCGCTTACCGCCTCGTCTTTAGCCCATGGGTAGGGTTCAATTGCCGCTACCATCCCACATGCAGTGCTTATGCGTTGGAAGCTTTGGAAAAACATGGTGCCCTTAAGGGAGGGATGCTCGCCGCGCGCCGCATTCTGCGCTGCCATCCGTGGGGGGCCAGCGGCATCGACAACGTGCCCGACTGAGCGCGCAACACCATGCCCGCTTGATCGCTGCGCCGCGTTGAATTATGCCCGTTGCATGCTGGACAAACCTGACGATATTCACCCGCTTTTTTACGGCGCACCGCAAACTACGGAGTTCAAAAAACTCCGCAAGCGGCTTGTGCGCCAAACGCGCGAAGCGATTGAAAAATATGGCATGATCGAACCCGGTGCCAAGTGGCTGGTGTGCCTTTCGGGCGGCAAGGACAGCTATACATTGCTGGCCGTCCTGTATGAATTGAAGTGGCGCGGTTTGCTGCCTGTTGAACTTCTGGCGTGCAACCTTGATCAGGGACAACCCGGGTTTCCAGCCACCGTTCTGCCCGAGTTTCTTGAGAGAATGTCGGTCCCTCATCGCATCGAATACGCCGATACTTATTCAATCGTGATGGACAAAATACCGGCAGGACGCACGTTTTGCGCCCTCTGTTCGCGGTTGAGACGCGGCAATCTGTACCGAATTGCCCGCGAAGAGGGCTGCAGCGCTGTTGTTCTGGGCCATCATCGTGATGACATTCTAGAGACATTTTTCATGAACCTGTTTCACGGCGGCAGACTGGCAACAATGCCCCCGAAACTGGTCAACGAAGAAGGTGATCTCTTTGTCTATCGCCCTCTCGCGCAGGTTGCCGAAGTAGATTGCGAAAAGTTCGCTAAGGCCATGAATTATCAGATTATTCCTTGTGATCTATGCGGATCACAGGACGGCCTACAGCGCCAACAGGTCAAGCAAATACTGGACCAATGGGAGCGCAATACACCAGGCCGCCGCCAAATCATGTTTCGCGCATTATCAAACACGCGGCCATCCCATTTACTTGATCCCGAGCTGTTTGATTTTGCAAATTTGACGCTTGATGGTGAAAACTTGAAATAGATTGCCCCAAGAAACCAGCGGCGCGTTAACCCGCGGATGAGGGTATGGCGGTTAAATCACCCATATTGGTGCATGAAGTAAGTGCCGACTGCAGGAGTGATGAAATGCCGGAAGACGACCGCACGTGGCAAGAAACGACGCACCGCTATTTCGCGCCACTTGTTGCAGGACCGCCGGCACTGGCTTTGGTGCCTGCGTTTTGTCTAGCTGCGTACTGGTTCGGGGGGGAAGGCGCGCTTATCGTTCTCGCGGCAACCTTGCCGGTAATCTATCTTGCGGCCTCGCATGTATATACGCGCGCATCACAGCAGCTGAACGCGCATCCCGGGGTGCTGCACGGTGAGCTTTTTCAAGAACACGTTCACAGGGTTTTCACTGCGTCCAAAAAGCATGTGCGGCAGTCGGCGATATTTGTCGTGGCACTGGAAGAATTCGACGAAATGATTGACCGATACGGGCAAGCTGCTGCTGATACAATTTCCCAGCGAGTTGGCCAGCAATTGCTGATGGTGTCACGCGGGGATGACTGTCTTGGCAAGTTGAGTGAGGCGCGCTTTGCTGTTTGTGTGTCACCGGTTCATCATCTTGATCTGGAGGTTTGCATACAAATGGCAGGTCGCCTTCAGGCTGCCGTTGAAGAACCAATTTCGATTGACGGAATGATTGTCTACGCGTCGGTCTCTATCGGGTTTTGCCAAATCTTACGGTCTCCGGGCACAAATGCATCTGATTGGTTCAACGCAGCCAATCTCGCTTTGCGCACGGCACAACGGCATGGACCTTCTGCGATTCGAGCATTCTCGGCCCAAATGCAGAATGAAACGGAACACCGCCATGAGTTGCGGGAAAGTGTTGCGCAGGCTTTGGAACTTGGCCAGTTCAAGCCGTGGTTCCAACCTCAAATATCAACTGATACAGGCAAAATCACAGGCTTTGAGGCGCTGGCAAGATGGGACCATCCGACACGTGGAATTATTCCGCCGAGGGACTTTCTTTCAGCGATAGAACACGCCGGATTACTGGAACGGCTAGCGGAAGTAATGATGTACCACTCTTTTGCGGCCCTCAAATCCTGGGATTCTTCTGGCATTCACATCCCCCAGATCGGAGTGAATTTCGCTGGTTCTGAACTCAGTAACCCTCGTCTGATAGAGAAAATTAAATGGGAGTTGGACCGATTTGATCTGACACCGGACCGATTGGCTGTCGAGGTCCTTGAGACAGTTGTTGCAAGCTCACCCGCCGACATGATCACGCATAACATCAACGCGCTAGGGAAGCTTGGTTGCCGGATTGATTTGGATGATTTCGGTACCGGGCATGCATCCATTTCATCCATCCGACGGTTTGCCGTCAGCCGGATCAAGATTGATCGGTCATTCATCACCAAGGCAGATCGTGATCCCGAACAGCAGCGCATGGTCAGCGCCATTCTAACCATGGCAGAACGGTTAGATGTCGAAACCCTTGCCGAAGGGGTCGAAACGGTAGGTGAGCACGTGCTGCTCGCACAGCTTGGATGCGATCACGTACAGGGATTCGGCATCGCCAAACCCATGCCATTCGACCAGACCTTTGATTGGATCGCTGGGCACAACGCGAGACTGGCAGATACACCAAGAATAATGGATGGCAAGAAAATCTAAGCGGCATGCTGCGGAGCAACAACTCGCCTGCATCTAACAAAATGCACCGAACAGCGGCAAAATCACGCGTGTTATGGTCTTTATCCGGCCCGATTCCGCTTGACGTTCAGGGCTGTACTCTGTTCAACCCCAACAGGTTTTCAGAGACATCAGGTGACGGTCCCTATGGACGAACAGAACAAGAATCTTATCCTCGCAACGGCGCTTAGCTTTGTCGTAATTCTGATATGGTTTGTGATGTTTCCACCGCCAGAACCGGAAACGCGGTTGGATGCGACGACGCCTTCGTCTGCTGCGGCAACGGATGGTATCATCCCTGCTGCACCTGCGGATAGTGCTGTTGCAACAGGTGTTGCACCTGCTGCGGAAACACCACCCGATGCGCTGGCTGCTGCACCACGCATTCAGATCGAGACACCGCGTTTGACAGGATCGATTTCGCTGCTTGGTGGCCGCATTGATGATCTCAAACTAAAAGACTACCGCACGACACGTAATGAAGACGCCACCATTGTTAATCTGCTTTCACCGCAAGGTACGCTTGACGCCTACTACGCGTTGCAAGGCTGGGCCGCAGGCTCGGGCATCGAACCGGACGCTGTGCCTGGCCCGGACACACCTTGGGCGCTGGAAAGCGGATCTGTGCTGAGTGCTGATGCTCCGGTAACGCTGAGTTGGGACAACGGCGCCGGTCAGGTTTTTGGCCGTACTATTTCTGTCGATGCGGATTACATGTTCTCGCTGACGCAGACCGTTTCCAACAACGGTGGCACCCCGATCAGCGTGGCGCCCTATGGCATGATCGTGCATCACACCCAACCGGACGATCTGGAAAATTTCTTTATCCTGCATGAAGGCGCTGTTGCCGTCGCGGATGGCGAGTTGGCCGAGACAGATTGGGACGATATCGCCGAAGCGGAAGTCAACGCAAAATGGGGTCGGCAAGCCATCGTCAAAGAAGACGTCACCGAAGGTTGGGTTGGCTTTACCGACCACTTCTGGCAGGCAATCCTGATCCCCGGGAAAGGTCAGACGTTTGATCAGGCACTTACCTATGATGCCCGCACGGATATCTACCGCGCGGTCACCCGCCTTCCCACGCAGACTGTTGCCGACGGTGCCAGCGCCAGTGTGACAACGCAGTTCTTTGCCGGTGCCAAGGAATGGGCGATCCTGCGTGATTACGAAGACAAAGGCGTGTCAAAGTTCATCGACAGCATCGACTGGGGTTGGTTCTTTTTCCTTACGAAACCCATCTTTTGGCTGTTACATGAGTTGAACAAGCTTATCGGCAACATGGGGTGGTCGATCATTGGTCTGACTTTGATCATCAAGGCGATCCTCTTGCCGCTGGCGTATAAGTCCTACGTGTCGATGGCCAAAATGAAAGAGCTGCAGCCAGAAATGGAAAAGCTCAAGAAAGACGCGGGCGATGACCGCCAAAAGATGCAGCAAGGCATGATGGAGCTTTATAAGAAGAATAAAGTGAACCCGGCCGCGGGCTGTTTGCCAATCCTGATGCAAATCCCGATCTTCTTCTCTCTTTACAAGGTGATCTTTGTCACGATCGAACTGCGGCATGCACCTTTCTTTGGCCCTTTCCAGGACCTCAGCGCGCCAGACCCTACATCAATCTTTAACTTCTACGGTCTGTTCCCATGGGCCACGCCAGAGCCGGGCAGCATCATGGCGTTGGTCTTTATCGGTATTTTGCCACTGCTGCTGGGCGTTTCCATGTGGCTTCAACAAAAGCTAAACCCGGCACCCACCGACCCAACCCAACAGATGATCTTTGCCTGGATGCCTTGGGTGTTTATGTTCATGCTGGGTAGCTTTGCAAGTGGATTGGTCGTCTACTGGATAGCGAACAACACAATCACGTTCACGCAGCAGTATCTGATCATGCGCAGCCAAGGGTACAAACCCGATTTAATGGGCAACATCCTGGGGGGCTTTAAACGCAAACCCAAACCGGATGCGAAAAAGTAATGAAAATCACAGCGCTTTACCGGCATCCTATCAAAAGCCACGGCCGCGAGGCGCTGACCCAAACACGACTGACCGAAGGGCAGGCAATGCCCTTCGACAGGCTTTGGGCCATCGCGCATGACCATTCAAAAGCGGACGGGAGCGCATGGGCACCCTATGCAAATTTCAGCCGCGTATCAAAAGCGCCCTCACTGATGGCGATCACAGCAACGCTGGATGAAACAACCGAACGCGTGACACTGAACCACCCGGCACAGCCAAGTGTCACGCTGCACCCCGAAAAAGACGCCGACGCATTGTTGACATGGGTTATGCCGCTGGTACCACAAGATAGGGCCCTGCCCGCCCGCATTCTGCGCCTTGAGGATCGCGGCTTTACAGACACACCTTATGCGTCGGTTTCACTATGTAACACCGCATCCCACCGCGCTGTCGAATCGCTGCAAATGGCACCGCTATCGCCGCACCGCTGGCGCGGTAATATCTGGTTTGACGGGGACGCTGCGTGGCAGGAATTTGACTGGATCGACCGCGATCTGCGCCTTGGGGATGCAATATTGCGGGTAAAAGAACGCGCGGTACGCTGTGCTGCCACGACCGCGAACCCGGACACGGGCGAACGCGACGTTGACACGTTGCGCACTCTGAACATCCTTGGGCATCAGGACTTTTCAGTATACTGCAGCGTCATAAAAAGCGGCACTGTGGCCGTTGATGACAAGCTGGAGCTGATCTGATGCAAATGCCCTTTCCTTTGGCCGAAGAGCCTGATCACGACGCCGCCGAAAAAGGCCGCCTGCTTTTTGCCGGTGAAACCACCTTTGTCAAAGGTGTGGTCGCGATGGACGGCCTGCCCCCTGCGGATAGGATGGAGGTCTGTTTTGCCGGCCGCTCCAACGTCGGGAAATCCACCCTGATCAATGCGCTGACGGGGATGAAGGCGCTTGCGCGTGCTTCAAACACGCCTGGCCGTACACAGGAGATCAACTATTTCACGGCGGGTGAAAGCCATTATCTGGTCGACCTGCCCGGCTATGGTTATGCTAACGCGCCCCTTCCTGTCGTCGAGAAATGGCAGCGTTTGCTCAAACAATATCTTAGTGGGCGACAAACCCTGCGCCGCGCTTTTGTATTGATAGACGCGCGCCACGGCGTCAAGAAAGTGGATGAGGAAATCCTTTCCCTACTCGACAGTTCGGCCGTGACGTTTCAAGCTGTTTTGACGAAGGCTGACAAGGTCAAGGAAGCCGAGCGGGAGAAAGTCCTTGCGCAGGTACGCAGTGCGCTTGCCAAACACCCCGCCGCCTATCCCGAGATCATTGTGACCTCTTCCGAAAAAGGCTGGGGCATCCCAACGCTACGTGCAACAATTGCGACGCTGGAATAGGCCGCACACCCGGCCTATGGACGGACCAAGAGGCTAAGAATTGAGAAAACAAGACATGAACCGCGATTGGATCGCCACTGCGCGAACACTCTCACAGGCACTGCCGTATTTACAACGTTATGCAGACGCAACTGTCGTCATCAAGCTTGGCGGTCATGCGATGGGCAGCGACGAGGCGATGGATGAATTCGCACGCGATGTTGCCCTGATGCGACAAGTCGGCGTGAACCCCGTGGTGGTCCATGGTGGCGGCCCGATGATCAACGACATGCTGAAGCGTCTCAACATCAAATCGGAATTCGTCGACGGCAAGCGGGTGACCGATGCGGCCACGATGGAAGTCGTTGAAATGGTGCTGTCGGGCCTCGTGAACGCCCGGATCGTACAGGCCATTTCCGAACAAGGTGGACGCGCTGTTGGTGTGTCGGGCAAGGACAGTGGCCTGATCATATGCGAGGCCGAAGACCCGAAATTGGGGCTGGTCGGTAAACCGACCAAGGTGAACCCACGGATTCTGCGCGATCTTGCGGAAAAGGGAATTATCCCGGTGATTGCCCCCCTCGGGATGGGTGCGAATGGTGAAACATTCAATATTAACGGGGATACAGCCGCCGGTGCAATTGCCGCTGCACTGCGTGCCGACCGCCTGCTTCTGTTGACCGATGTGGCCGGGGTCAAAAATGCCGAAGGCGATGTGCTGACCGAATTGACCGCAACACAGATCCGCGAAATGGTGGCCGATGGCACAATCGCGGGTGGTATGATCCCCAAGACACAAACTGCATTGGACGCGCTTGAAGGCGGAACCCGCGCGGCGGTTATCCTTGACGGGCGCGCGCCAAATGCTTGCCTGCTAGAGCTTTTCACAGAGCATGGCGCAGGTAGCATCATTCGTAACGATTAGGGCGTGGATATTCGGGCTATCCAAACGGCGGCGGCACCATTTGGTCTTATGTCCATGGGGGCATTGCACGAGGATGGCAAAACGCTGGTCTTGCTGGGCACCAACGCGCGGTTCTGGGAAGTTTTCAGCACCACCACGGAGGCCATGGACCGGCAACCGCACCCCATTGATCGCTATTCGCAGCGCGTGGTGCCACAGATCGCAGACATTACGGGTGCGGTGGACATCGCCTATCCATTTGGGGGCCCGCCCTACGCGCCCTTTATCGCATGGGCCAAAGCCACGGGTGAGGCATTTGACAGCCCTACCGGCATGTTGGTCCATATTCGGGCCGGGTTGATGATCTCTTATCGGGGTGCATTGATATTTGACGGGGAACAGCCGCTTACGAAACCGGCAGTGGTCCACCCTTGCACAACCTGTACCGGACGCCCTTGCGAGGACGCCTGCCCGGTTGAGGCGCTGTCCACCGAACACTTTTATGACGTGCCTGTTTGCAAGGAATATCTAGGCACGCATGCCGGGGAAACCTGCCTGACCCAAGGCTGCGCTGTGCGCCGCGCCTGCCCGATCTCACAGCGTTTTGGCCGACCCGCAGCGCAGTCAGCCTATCACATGAGCCAATTCAAAGGGGCCTGACATGAAACGCGTGATCGTGATGCGGCATGCAAAATCTGACTGGTCGGGCACCGCCACGACAGATCACGACCGGATATTGAACAAACGCGGACGCAGCAGCGCCACCGCATTGGGCAATTGGTTGCGTGAAATCGACGTGATCCCCGACGCCGTCCTATGTTCCTCTGCGATGCGGACACGCGAGACGTTTGTGCGCCTTGGCTTGCCGGACGCGGAATTGGACATCACGACCACCCGTGACCTTTATCTGGCAAGTGAGGACCAGATTCTATCGGCCTTCCAGCGTGCCAAAGGCAAATGTGTTCTGATCGTCGGTCACAATCCCGGCATTGGCATGTTTGCTGCCAGTATCCTTGGAACCGCTTACCCACATCCCCAGTTTCCGCTCTACCCGACAGGTGCCACGCTGGTTGCTGATTTTGACATCAGCACATGGGCCGATGCGACATGGCGAAAAGCAATCGCGCGGCACTTTACAGTACCGCGCGATCTCTAGTCCGTAGGGCGGGTTTAACCCTGCCTGCCGTCAGTGTCCCAGAATCTGGCTCAGGAACAGCTGTGTGCGTGGTGATTGAGGGTTGTTAAAGAACTCTTCCGGCTCGTTCTGTTCCACGATCTGACCTTCGTCCATAAAGATGACGCGGTTTGCAACCTGACGGGCAAAACCCATCTCGTGCGTTACGCAAAGCATCGTCATGCCTTCTTCGGCAAGCTCGATCATCGTATCAAGAACTTCCTTGATCATCTCAGGGTCAAGCGCCGATGTCGGTTCATCAAAAAGCATGATGCGCGGCTTCATGCACAAGGACCGTGCAATCGCCACACGCTGCTGCTGACCACCGGACAACTGACCGGGGTACTTATTCGCCTGATCGGGAATTTTCACCTTCTCAAGGTAATGCATCGCCACTTCTTCGGCTTCTTTCTTGGGGGTCTTGCGGACCCAGATCGGTGCCAAAGTCAGGTTCTCCAAGATGCTCAGGTGCGGGAACAGGTTGAAGTGCTGAAAGCACATACCAACCTCTGACCGGATCTTGTCGATGTTCTTGAGATCAGAACTCAGCACGGTACCATCCACTTCGATGGAACCTTTCTGATGCTCTTCAAGCGCGTTGATACAGCGGATCAGCGTGGATTTGCCAGAGCCCGAAGGCCCACAAATCACGATACGCTCGCCCCGGTTCACCGTGAGGTCGATGTCGCGCAGCACGTGGAACGTGCCATACCATTTGTTCATCTTCTGGATCGAAATCGCGATTTCGTCAGAGACTTCCATTTTCTTTGCAGTGTCAGCCATGAGATCAGGCTCCTTGTTTAATGCGCTATCGCTTCGCTACTTGAGCGGGACTTAACGGTGATCAGTCGCAAGGCGGCGTTCGAGCCACTGCGAATATTGTGAGATGCCGTAGCAGACGACAAAGAACACGGTGCAGGCAAAGAGGAACAATTCCCAATACAGGCCGTTCCAGTCCTGCGATGCGAGGATAGGACCACGGATCATACCGATGATGTCGAACATCGAAATCACAGAGACCAGCGTCGTATCCTTGAACAGACCAACCGCGATGTTCACGATTCCCGGAATGGAAATCTTGAGCGCCTGAGGCAAGATGATCAGGCGCATCGCTTGCGGATAATCCAACCCCAAGCTGTCGGCTGCTTCATATTGCCCTTTCGGCAAAGCGGCCAAACCACCCCGGATCACTTCGGCGATATAGGCAGAAGAGAACATCGTGATCATGATCACAACCCGCAGGAACAAGTCGACCGTCGCTTCGGGTGGAAAGAAATACGACAACATGACGCTTGCGACAAAGAGCAACGTGATCAGCGGAACACCGCGAATGAACTCGATGAAGATCACGCAGATCCACTTGATCAATGGCATGGACGATTGACGTCCCAGAGCCAGTGCAATGCCCAAAGGCAACGACAATGACACGCAAGTGAGGCCCAGCATCAGGTTGAGCATGTAACCACCCAGATCACGGCTTGGCACGGCGGACAGGAACGTCTCTTCTGGTGTCAGGGCCGGTACGATGTAGCCAGAGATGTTCCAGACAACCGCCGCGGCCGCGATGCCGCCAAAAAATCCCGCAGCAAAGCTTTTGGTAACAAACCGGGCGTATACGAAGTAGCCAACGACAAAGCCCACAAGCGCAAAGATAGGTATCCAGATAGAACCGCCCCAGATCAGCCAGTAGGCGACAAAGGGAAACAAGGCCGTAATGATCAGCAACTTGCGCGGAAGATCAAAGAACAGCACCGGTGCGATGGCCGCGAACATCAGAACGAATGCCAACACAGGACGCCAATATTCAGTTGCTGGGTAAGTGAAACCAAATAGCAATTGTGGCCAACGTTCGGTCAGCACGGCAAAGCATGCGCCCGAAGTCCCCTGCAAAATCTCGCGGCATTCCGCAAGGCTGCTCGCGTTCCAGACACCGTTCAATATCCAAGGCAGCGACGCCGCCAGGATCAGATAGATCACGTAGATCGCTGCAACCGTCAGAAATGCATTGGCAGGCGTGGCAAACAGATTATCCCGCGACCATTTGACCGGGCCAGAAGCATTTGCCGGGGCTGCAGCCTGCGGTATGGTTTCGGTGCGCACTAAAGCAACGGAATGTGCATGTGTATCTGACATATCAGCGCTCCTTCAGCTTCATTGAATTGTTGTAAACGTTCATGAACGCCGAAATCAGCAGCGAGATCGTCAGATAAAACAGCATCAAGAGCAGCACGCATTCAATAGCACGGCCCGTCTGGTTCAACGTTATCCCACCCAGCGTCGCCGTGATGTCGGCATATCCCACCGCAATCGCTAGTGAAGAGTTTTTGGTGATGTTCAGATATTGCGAAATAAGCGGCGGGATGATCACCCGCAACGCCTGTGGAAGCACAACAAGGCTCATCGTGCGATTGGGACGCAGGCCAAGCGCAGAAGCCGCCTCGGTCTGGCCTTTGGACACCGCTTGAATACCCGCGCGGACGTTTTCGGCAATGAAAGCGCCTGTGTAGACAGACAAGGCCAACCACAATGCGATCAACGGTGCACCAATCTGCAATCCACCGCGCAGGTTAAACCGGTTCGCCAACGGATCCGGCAAGTCCCATGATAGGCCAAGGATGAACAGCACCACCACCAGCGGCACCAGCCAAATTGTAAGGTTCAGGTACAGGGTATTGGGACGAATTCCCGTTTCTGCCTGCGTCTTGTTGGCGCGTGCTGTCAAAAACCGTGTTGCAAAGAACGAAGCGAGTAGCACGCCGATGACCAGAAGCCAGTTCAGACTGCTGCCTTCTGCACCGCCGAACCCGGTGGTAAAGAACGGGGCCGGCACATAAACACCGCGGTTGGTGAAGGCAAACAAGCCCGCCAGCATGTCACGCTCGGGGTCTTCGCCAAGGTACGATCTGGCTCCGGGCAAGACCGCAGTGACGATGGTAAAGATAATGATGATCCAGATCAGCACCGGAATATTGCGGAAAATTTCGACATAAAAGGACATCAACTTGGAAACGAGCCAGTTGTTCGACAAGCGCAGAACACCAGCAAATACGCCCAATACGGTTGCTGTAATACAGGCCAGAAACGCAACAAGCAGTGTGTTCAGGATCCCGACAAATGCCGCCCGCGTGTTCGATGATTGGCTGCTATAGTCGATCAACGTCTGGTTAATATCATAGCCCGCTGTCGCACTCAGAAAATCAAACGAGATATTAAGATCCTGCGCGGCAAGGTTCGCAAGCAGGTTCGAAATAATATAGCCAATCGCAACTGCCAGCAGGACCGCCGCAATAGCTTGCAACGTAAGTGAGCGATAACGCGAGTCGTTCAACAGCATAGATAGCCGGAACGAGCCCCCTTGAGGGTCGGTGGTTGTCGACATCAAAATGTTCCCCGTGTGCCCAGCCGTTGATTTTTATCAGCACCTTTTGGTGCCCGTGCCGGATATTTGTGTTGGTAGCTCAAATGCAGAGGGCGCGGAATAATCCGCGCCCTCTGGCTAAGGTGTTTAGCGGAATGGTGGGCTGTAGAGCAAGCCGCCATCTGTCCACTGAGCGTTCAAACCACGGGCCAGACCAACAGGTGTGTCTTCGCCGATGTTACGGGCAAAGATTTCGCCGTAGTTGCCCTGTGTCGCGATTGCGCGCATGGCCCAATCTGCGTCCAGACCCAGCATCTCGCCCAGTGTACCTTCGGTACCGAGCAAACGTGCAATTTCTGGGTTCTCTGCGCCAGAAGCCATTTCGGCAACGTTTGCAGATGTTACACCCAGCTCTTCAGCTGTGATCAGAGCGTTCAATGTCCAGCGGACAATATCGCCCCATTCGTTGTCACCATGACGTACCAGCGGGCCAAGTGGCTCTTTGGAAATGATCTCTGGCAGCAACGTGTGATCGCCCGGGTTCTCGAATGTGGCACGTGTGGATGCCAGACCGGATGCGTCAGTTGTGTAGGTGTCACATGCACCGGCAAGGTACTGCTGAGCGCCTTCGGCGTTTGTCTCAATTGGCACCGGCTGGTAGGAGATGTTGTTGGAGCGGAAGAAATCCGCCAGGTTCAGTTCGGTTGTTGTACCGGTCTGAACGCAGACAGTCGCGCCGTCCAGATCTCTGGTTGAGGAAACACCCAAAGATTTTGGAACCATAAAGCCCTGACCATCATAGTAGTTCACGCCAAGGAAATCGAACTTGAGGTCGACGTCGCGTGAAAGTGTCCATGTGGTGTTACGTGCCAGCAAATCGATTTCGCCAGAAGCCAGCGCGGTAAAGCGTGTCTTGCCAGTTGTTGGGATGAATTCGACGGCTGTCGCATCACCGAGAACGGCAGCGGCAACGGCGCGGCAGAATGCAGCGTCAATGCCTTTCCATTCACCAGTCGCATCGGGTGCCGCAAAGCCGGCCAGACCTGTGGTAACACCACAGTTCAGTTTGCCGCGTGCTTTTACGTCGTCAAGTGTGCCGGCAGCTGCCGCGCCGGCTGCAACGCCAGCAATCGCCAGTGCACCGAAAAGTACAGATTTGTTCATTTTTACCTCTTCCTGATAGTCCGCCGCATTTTTGGGCGGTTAACCCCACGATTTACCGAAGGGAGTGATACATCCCGGACAGTTACCCATCCGTTCAATGGACAACAGTCTGCTCGGATTCCGGGCACAAGGTCAAGGGTCGCTTTCCCGTTTAAGGGGCACAACGGCTTTGAATGCGGTTGAAATTAGACGAATTGCACGATTGCTGTGCTATCAAGGCGCGCAACAAAGCGTGAACATACGCGAGGCATGCAAAAAGCTGTCTCTTTTTTGTGCAGACAGGGCTTCGGCATCATCGTCCTTGCCCCATTGTTCTGCCTGCCAAATCTCATCCAGCCGGGACATGTTCCACAGCGCGTTGGTATCATGCGCCTGCATTGCTGCAGCAAACCCAATGACAAGAGACCCCGACAGGCTGACAAGATCGTGAAACGCCGCCAATTCGAATGCAGTCATGGCATGTGTACGGTCAGACAGCGCCGCCAAAGCTTGGGCATCCTGAGGGATGTGCATAATTCCTGTGCGTGTTTGAAGCCGCGCGTTAAAGACCTTTTCGGCCCAATCCAGCATCGGATCCCACTGCGCCGCTTGGCGCGCGACCAACTCTTCTGGGGTATCCGCGCGGTAGCACAAGAGATCGGCATCGCCGTAGGCCGCCAACATATCCGCAACCTCGGCATGCTGAACGGCAACCTTGTCAATCGCGGCATTTGCGGTTTTCGTCACAGGCATTGTATGTGGTTTGATCTCGCCTTCTTGCGCCTGCCATTCTGCTGCAATCGCGAGGGCCATTTCGCGGGTAGGCACGCTTAGTGCCCGTTTCGCAGGCGTTTTGACTGTCCGCCCATCAAGCAAAACTGAAAAACCGTCAGCGACCTCTACAACCGCTGCCTCTTTCCAAAATCTCTTCGCTTTCCAGGCACTCATGCGGGAACACTCCAAATATCGTTCAACGCAGCCGGTAAATCATCAAATTGCTCGATGACCCTGCGCGCCGCTGTCAAATCCGCAACCGGATGATAGCCCCACGATACGCCAATGCCGTGCACGCCGGCAGATGTTGCCATATCCATATCAAAACTCGTATCGCCCACCATCACCGTGTCCGCCGCTGCAACGCCAGTATCTGACAAGGCCTGCAGGACCATCGCGGGATGCGGTTTTGAGGGGTGAAAATCCGCGACTTGCTGGGTCACGAACAGACCTTCCAGCCCGTGCCCTTCAATCAGCTTATCAAGCCCACGCTTCGATTTCCCAGTCGCCACACCCAGCAGGATGTCAGGCACAGCATGCAATTTCCGCAGGGTCTCAAGCGCGCCGGGATACAGCGGCGACGATTGGCGAACCCCGGCCTGCGCGCGCAGGTCCATGTAAGCCGATTTATAGGCTTCGGCCATGAGCAGGTGTTGATCCACGGTTCCTTGCGGGACCAAACGCGGAAAAATCACGTCCAGCGACAGCCCGACCGTCGCCAGCACCGCCTTACGCGCAGGCATTTCAATGCCGACAGATGCAAACGCCTGCGTCATGGCCGCGATGATATCGCCCTGACTGTCGACCAATGTGCCGTCGACGTCGAATATCACCAATCGCAAAGGCCCGTTCACTGCAAGCTCTCGAACGGGTCGTCTGAAGCCAAATCCTCCGTCCAGCCGAAGGTGTCCCACGTCAGCGCCATATGTTCAGGCAATTCCGCTGTGACCGTGATGGGTTTGCGGGTTTCAGGATGCTCAAACGTCATGCTGCGCGCGTGTAAATGCAGCTTCTTGGAAATCAGACCACCAATTTGCGCGCCCCAACCGTCGCCCTGATTCTCTTGTCCTGATCCACCATATTTACCGTCCCCGGCAATCGGATGCCCGATCTCGGCCATATGCGCGCGCAACTGATGCGTGCGCCCGGTCACCGGTTCCATCGCGACCCAGGATGCGCGCGATGCCACACGGTACAGCGTCGCATAAAGCGTATGCGCCCGCTTAGCGCCCGGCGTATCGTCAATGTCGCGTGGGTGCACAGCGATCATCTTTTCGCCTTCACCGCTTTTGCCATGCCCGCCTGCCTTGACCAGACCATACTTGATCTCGCCCAGATACGGCGTCGGCACGCCTGCAACCACAGCCCAGTAAATCTTGCGCGTTTCGCGGTGACGCATCGCCGCCGTCAGCGCCTTGGCCGCCATGCGCGTCCGCGCCAGCAGCAGCACACCAGATGTATCGCGGTCCAACCGGTGCACAAGACGCGGCTTTTCATCCATATCAAACATCAAGGCCTCGGACAGCGCATCGACATGGCGATCCGCCTGGCCGGACCCACCCTGCACCGCCAAACCGGGCGGTTTGTTCAACGCAATCACATGATCATCGCGGTAGATCACACATTGGCGGATCATCTTGGCATCCGCATCGGTCACGCGTGTGCGCTTGGGCGGCGGCGGCGCCTTTTCATCCGGCAACGGCGGAATGCGAATCTCTTGCCCCACCTCGATGCGGGTCGAGCCTTTAACGCGGCCCCCATCCACACGGATGTCACCCTTGCGGCACATCTTTTCAATGCGCCCCTGTGAAATCAGCGGAAACTCGTGCTTGAACCACCGGTCCAACCGCTGATCCCCGTCACCTTCCTGCACAATCAACTTTTGTACGCGGCTCATATCAATACCTCTCTGGCAAGCCATAGCCCGCCCATCAATCCTGCGACCGAAAGGCCCACAGACAAGGCCACGTAAAGCCCCGCCGCGCCATATTCGCCGCGTTCCATCATCGTCACCGTCTCAAGCGAAAACGCCGAGAAGGTCGTAAAACCACCCAATACACCTGTCATCACGAACGGGCTGAGATGTGTCAGCCCCCGATGCGCTGCCAGCACCACAAACACGCCCATCAAGAACGAGCCAATGACATTCACCGTAATGATCGCAAGCGGGAAATCCGCAGGCCCCATAAGCCGCATCATACCCACGCCAGTCAGAAACCGGACAGCAGCACCAATCGCGCCGCCAAGCGCCACAAGAAGCAGGGTTGAAAACATCTCGCGTCATTCGGTCTTTGCCGCGGGATTGTCAAGTTTTGTGGGCGCGCGCACCGTATTGCGCAGCGATTACCCCTCGCCCTGATCCCGCTTTCCCCGCAACTTGGCAAAATACGCAACCCGCTTGCCCAACTCCCGCTCAAAACCGCGCTCAACCGGCGTATAAAGCACAGGCCGCTTCATCGTTTCGGGAAAATAGTTTTGCCCCGAAAACCCGTCTTCGGCATCATGATCATAGGCGTATCCGGCCCCATACCCCTGATCTTTCATCAGCCCCGTTGCGGCATTCAAGATGTGCTTTGGCGGCGGCTCTGACCCTGTCGCCTTGGCCGCCTTGCGCGCGCCTTTGTAAGCCACATAGGTCGCGTTCGATTTTGGCGCGAGCGCGAGATAGGTGACTGCCTGCGCCAGCGCCAATTCGCCTTCTGGCGATCCTAGGCGTTCGTAGGTTTCCCAAGACTGCAAGCACACAGCCTGCGCCTGTGGATCGGCCAAACCGATATCCTCAACAGCCATCCGCGTGATCCGCCGCGCCAGAAACCGAGGGTCCTCGCCCCCTTCCAGCATCCGCGCAAACCAGTAAAGCGCTGCATCCGGGTCCGACCCACGCACCGATTTGTGCAAAGCCGATATCAGGTTGTAATGCCCGTCCCCGCTTTTGTCATAATTCGCGGCCCGCCGCATCAATCGCGAGCCCAAAGCAGTCGTGTCCAGATTGCCCTCGACTGTCCATGCCGCCACCTGTTCAATCAGATTGAGCAGCGCGCGCCCATCCCCATCCGCCATCTCCAGCAACGCTTCCCGCGCAGGCCCATCAAGCGGCAAGTTCCGGTCCAGTTCTTTCTCAGCCCGCTGCGCAAGCAACTCCAAATCACCCAGCGGCATCCGTTCTAGCACCAAAACCTGCGCCCGGCTCATCACAGCGGCGTTCAATTCAAAACTGGGGTTCTCGGTCGTCGCCCCAACCAGAAGGATCGTCCCATCCTCCATATGTGGCAAAAACCCGTCCTGCTGCGCCTTATTGAACCGGTGGATCTCATCAACAAACAAGAGCGTCCCCTGCCCCTGCTTGCGCCGCAGCTTTGCCGCATCAAACACGCGCCGCAATTCAGGCACACCAGAGAAAATCGCACTGATCTGAACGAAATGCAGATCAGTTTCATCCGCCAACAAACGTGCAATCGTGGTCTTGCCCACACCGGGCGGTCCCCAGAAAACTAGTGATGTCAAACTGCCCGACGCCAACATCACCGTCAGCGGCGCGTGAGGCCCCAAAACTTGACGCTGCCCGATAACCTCGGCCAGCGACTGCGGTCTCAGACGATCCGCCAACGGACGCCGCATGGCAGCACTGGCATCAGAGCCATCATCAAACAGATCAGCCATGTCCTAGATCCTGAAACGCAGAACACTGCGCCTGTTGCCACGTTGCAGTGTGACCTGAAACCGGCGCACTTGGCCGCCAAACACCGCTTCGACCTCATCCGTCCGGGTAATTTCTATTCCGTTTGCGTCCAAGATCACATCCCCTGCCCGCAGCCCTACGCGCGCGGCAAACGGCCCGGCCTCCAACACCACAACACCCGATGTTTCTAGCGGCAGGTTCATCTCGGACAGCACCGCGGGATTGATCCGTGCAACGGTCAACCCCGGTAAAACGCTCCGTTCACCAAGCGTGATTACCTCGCGCGGCGGAACATCGGGGGCGGCAATCAAGCCGACGGTAATGACATCGGAGATGCCACCCCGGACCCGCGTCACGTCAACCTCACGGCCCAATCCGGCAACCGACATGCGGTAGATGATCTCGTTGGGAGTGTTCACCTCAGCACCACCAACGGCAACAATTACGTCACCGACATCCAGACCTGCCGCGCGAAACGGACTGGCCGGGTGCACACCGGACACGATTATCCCCCCCGGACGGTCCAAACCCAAGGGTCCGGCCATATCCGCATCCACGGGCTGACCGCTGACGCCTGCCCACGGCCTGCTGAACGACGTCTCACCCGCGCGGGCCTGCGCCACAAACGTCGCGACCAAATCGGCCGGGATCGCAAAACCAATTCCGTTTGATCCGCCCGAGCGTGTCAGAATCGACGTGTTGATCCCGACCAAACGCCCCTGCATATCAATCAATGCACCACCGGAATTGCCCGGATTGATCGGTGCATCGGTTTGGATGAAGTAACCAAAGCCGCTGTTGCCCCCACCCGCGCCAGAACGCGCCAGTCCTGAAATAATCCCGCTGCTCACCGTTTGACCCACACCGAACGGGTTGCCAATCGCCAAGGCCAGTTCGCCGACTTCAACCGTGGCACTGTCACGCAACGCCAAGAACGGCAGTGCTTCGTCCGCCTCGATCTGCAAAATGGCAAGGTCCGCATCGCGGTCTCCCAACAACACACGCGCGGAATATTCGCGGCGGTCATTCAGGACAACGCGGATTTCTGTGGCCATCCCAACCACGTGATAATTCGACACGACAATCCCGTCATCGGACAAAATGACACCCGAACCGAGCGAGTTCTGCACGCGCGGTTTTTCCGAGAACGGATCGCGGAAAAACCGCTCGAAGAGCGGATCGCTCTGCAACGGGGTGCGCTGCGGCTCTGACATGATCTTGGCATAGATGTTCACAACAGCGGGTGTGGCCGTCTTCACCAAAGGCACAAAGCTCAGCGACATCTGTGCAGCAGAACTTGGAACCTGCTGCGCGGTCGACGGGGATGCCAACAGCATCAAAAGGATAAGGAAATGTCTCATGGCTCATCATATGCGCACGCGGGCAAGATTGCGCAACAGAATGGGCTCTTTTCGCCTAAAATACTGAAATTCTATCGCCACAACAAAAAAGGCCCCGCCGTTATGGCAGGGCCTTCACACTCAACTGAGCGAAAATCTTATTCTGCGGCTTCTTCCGCTGCTGTGCGGGCTTTGTCGCCGGCACCTTTGGCATCGCGGTCACGGTCTACGAATTCGATGATCGCCATGGGCGCCATGTCACCGTAACGGAAACCTGCTTTGAGAACGCGCACATAACCACCTTGGCGGTCTTTGTAGCGTGGGCCGAGAATGTCGAACAATTTCGTGACATACTGGTCCTGCTTCAGCTTTGCAGCCGCCTGACGTCGCGCGTGCAGATCACCGCGTTTTGCCAATGTGATCATCTTTTCGATGATTGGCTTGAGTTCTTTTGCCTTGGGCAATGTTGTTTTGATCTGCTCATGTTCGATGAGCGAGCCTGCCATGTTCGACCAGAGCGCCTTGCGGTGCTCATGTGTACGGTTCAGGCGGCGGTATCCACGTGCGTGACGCATGTTATAGTCTCCAATTTGGTGCCCTCTACGGGCTGTTTTGCTTTGTCTGGCTGACGTGCGTAGCGTCAACTCTCCTTGGGGCGGTACCGCCCAGTCGTGTGGTGTAAAGCGGGGTTAACCCCGCCTTACGTATTCTTAAAAGTTGTCTTCGAACTTTTTCGCCAGATCTTCGATGTTGTCCGGTGGCCAGTCCTCTACGTCCATACCAAGGTGCAGACCCATGCCTGACAGCACTTCCTTGATCTCGTTCAAGGATTTGCGGCCAAAGTTCGGCGTGCGCAGCATTTCGGCTTCGGTCTTCTGGATTAGATCGCCGATATAGACGATGTTGTCGTTCTTGAGACAGTTCGCGGAACGAACAGACAATTCCAACTCGTCGACCTTCTTGAGCAGCAGCGGGTTGAACTCAAGACCATCATCCTCATCCGCACGGGATGCTGATTCTGGCTCATCAAAGTTCACAAAGATACCCAACTGATCCTGCAGAATACGCGCAGCAAATGCCACAGCGTCATCCGGCGTGATGGATCCGTCTGTCTCGACCTTCATCGTCAGTTTGTCATAGTCCAGAACCTGACCTTCGCGGGTCGGCTGCACGTCATAGCTGACTTTTTTGACCGGAGAATAGATCGCGTCGATCGGGATCAAACCAATCGGTGCATCCTCTGGCTTGTTCTTTTCTGCAGACACGTAACCCTTACCAGTATTCACGGTCAGTTCCATGTACACATCGGCACCATCGTCGAGGTGACAGATGACGTGATCGCGGTTCAAAATCTCGATGCCTGCGCTCTCGGAAATGTCGCCAGCTGTGACGACGCCCGGACCCTTTGCAGAAATCGACAGACGCTTTGGCCCTTCGACTTCCATGCGGATGGAAACACCTTTGAGGTTCAAAATGATGTCGGTGACGTCTTCACGTACACCGGCAACAGACGAAAACTCGTGCAAAACATTGTCGATTTGTACGGAAGTGATCGCAGCACCCTGCAGCGATGACATCAGCACACGGCGCAATGCGTTGCCCATTGTCAAACCAAAGCCGCGCTCAAGCGGTTCGGCCATCACGGTTGCCTGACGTGCAGGGTCATTGCCCGGCTTTACGTCCAGTTGCTGTGGTTTAATCAACTCAGCCCAATTTTTGTGGATCATGTGTCCCTCCATTCTTGTATCTGACGCATGTCCGATCGGCAGATACGCTCGAGGTTTCAAAAAGGCAGTATGGGGCCCACACCCTGATGGCGCAGACCCCGGAAGAAATATCGGTGCTTAGACGCGGCGACGCTTTGGAGGGCGACAGCCGTTGTGGGCCATAGGCGTCACGTCACGAATGGACGTGATGTTGAAACCCGCCGCCGCCAAAGCGCGCAATGCGCTCTCACGGCCAGAACCGGGGCCCTGCACTTCGACTTCGAGCGTTTTCACGCCGTGCTCTTGTGCTTTTTTGCCTGCATCTTCGGCAGCCATCTGCGCCGCATAAGGCGTAGATTTACGTGAGCCTTTAAAGCCCATCGTGCCGGCCGAGGACCATGCGATTGCGTTGCCTTGAACGTCCGAGATCAAAATCTTGGTGTTGTTGAAGGATGAGTTAACATGCGCCACACCTGCGGCGATGTTCTTGGAGACCTTACGCTTGGTCTTGCGTGCATCACGTGCCATTTGTCAGTGCCTCCCTTATTTCTTCTTACCAGCAATGGCCTTTGCGGGGCCTTTGCGAGTGCGAGCGTTGGTGTGTGTACGCTGACCGCGAACCGGCAGGTTACGACGGTGGCGCAGGCCACGGTAGCAACCAAGGTCCATCAGACGCTTGATGTTCATCTGAGTCTCGCGACGCAGGTCACCTTCGACGGTATAGTTCTCGTCGATGTGCTCGCGGATCTTCAGGATTTCAGCGTCAGACAACTCATTGATGCGGCGAGAGGCGTCGATGCCAATTGCTTCGCAAATGGCTTGCGCCGAAGTTGTACCGATACCGGTGATATATGTGAGGGCGATTGGAACCCGCTTTGCAGTGGGTAGGTTTGCGCCGGCAATACGTGCCACGTGTGCATTTCCTTTTCGTTGCGAGTCCGTCATTCCGGACCCTTTTTTCACAACATAAGCCCGAGGCGATAAGGCCATCGGGCTAAAGCTGATCAGGTGATCTTGCGGGGTGGGTGCGACCCTGCCCGCTTACGATTCTCTTTCAAGATAGCGCTGGATAGGACCATGTCATACGAGGGTCAACCCCGAACTACCCCGACTCAACGTTCAAAGGCAGTTGTCAGGAACTTCAGGATCATCGGTGCGACTTCTGCATGCACCATCTGCCGTGGTCGTGTCCCGTGATCCGCGCAGATATTATCATCTCCCGCCAGCCCAATAACTCTACCTTGCCCATCAAACTGCATTCCGCAAGAAACGCAAAGTGATAGGTATTTTTGATCGCCTCCAGCCGGATCAACGGCGTGCGTTGCGCAACGGCATCCCACCTTAATCCTTCAGGGATTGTATCTGTTGCCCCCAGTTGAAGAATTAGCGTTTCAACCTCAAGCGCATCCAGCCCGTCCGTGCGCACCGCAAGGGGCAAGGCTGGATCCACCGACACGACTGCACTCAAGCGGGAATCCTTGTTGGACTGTTCATATCGCGTCTGGTCAATTGTCTGGAAATCAAGACCTGCGGCATTCATCCAACCGCAATCAATCTTGTCGGGATAGGTCTCACAATACGCGATAAACTGGGCCTTTGACACGGTGATCCCCGCGAGGCTAAGCGCGCTGTGGCCACCCAGTGAAAACCCCATCGCCGCGACGCGTGACATATCGGCCCGCATACCCAACGGCAGCCAGTCCTCTGCAAAATCAAGTAACGCCGTGAGATCCGCTGGCCGCTCCCAAATCTTGACGGTCTCTGACGGCAAACTGTCACGTGAAGTTGTGCCGGGATGATTGGTTGCCAGCACAATCATCCCGTTGGTGGCAAGTTGGGTGGCGATCCATCCCAGCCCAGGCGCGTTACCTCCCGACCCGTGTGATAGAACCACGACCGGCGCCGGCATTTCCCGCGCTGGCGCATCCCGCATCGCGTGAAAACCATAGAAAAGTGCGTTTTGATTGATCAGGTCAGGAAGCTGCGCCGCGTCCGAAGGGTACCAAACGAACACGGACAATGGCAGATCGCGATGCAGCACAGGTAGCGTGGTTTCATGGAAACCCGCAAGCTGCGCGGGTGCTACCCGTTCTTTGGTGCTTGCAACAAAAACAAACCCAAATAGCAGTAAAATAACACCAAAGATTACAAGGCTGGCATAGGCCAAAAACCGTAGCATGCTCTATGCGTGCCCTTTGCGCTCAAGCGGCTTCAGTCACCCAGAACGTCGGCAATCTCGCGTTGGACCGCTGTGATTTCGCCCAGACCATTGACCGTGCTCAACATATCCTTGGCGTAGTAATAACCAATTAACGGAGAGGTCTGCTTGTAATAAGCCATCAAACGGGTTTTGAGGCTTTCCTCATTATCGTCAGAGCGGCGCGTGAATTCGTTTTCTTTGCCGCAGCTTGTGCATTTGCCATCTGCCGGGATCGGTTTGGTGTTGTCGTTATAGACCTCACCACATCCCGCGCAGGTGGAACGCGCTGTAATGCGGTCGACCAGCGCCTCATCGTCAACGCGCATCTCGATCACGGCATCCAGTGTTTGACCTTCGTCCGCCATCAGCCGTGTCAGGGCATCTGCCTGTTCCAACGTACGCGGAAAACCATCAAAAATAAAACCGCCCTTGGTGTCGCCCGTCAGCTTTTCGCGAATCAAACCAATCACGATCTCGTCGGTGACCAATTCGCCCCGCGCCATGACACCAGCAACCATATTGCCCATTTCGGTGCCAGAGCTTTTCGCCTCGCGCAGCATATCACCCGTGGAAAGCTGTACCATATTGCGGGTCTCAACCAAATGGCGGGCTTGCGTGCCTTTGCCCGCGCCGGGTGGTCCAAGAAGAATTATGTTCATCGACGTACCGGGCTCCGTTTCTTGCTTTTGCCTTTGCTTTTACCGCGCAACTGCGACTTTTCCAGCAGGCCTTCGTATTGATGTGCCAAAAGGTGGCTTTGAACTTGCTGGATCGTGTCCATCGTCACTGAAACCACAATCAGGACCGACGTGCCCCCAAAATAGAAAGGGATCGCGAACTGACCGCGTAAAATTTCCGGGAACACACAGACAAGCGCAAGGTAGCCCGAACCAAGCACAAGAACGCGGTTCACCACATATTCGAGATACTCGGAGGTTTTCTTGCCAGGGCGGATGCCCGGAACAAAACCGTTCTGGTTTTTCAGGTTATCGGCGACGTCATCGGGTTTGAAGCTGACGTTGAACGTATAGAAATACGCAAAGAACACGATCATCGCGACAAAGAACAACAGATAGAGCGGCTGACCTGGGCCAAAGTTGGCCAAGAGAACGGACATCACGGGACCTGTCGAGTTGCCCGAAAATGTGCTGATCGTGATTGGCAACAGCAGCAGCGAGGACGCAAAGATCGCAGGGATCACGCCTGCGGGGTTCACTTTGACCGGCAAATGCGAGGAACCGCCATCGTACATCTTCATACCGACCTGCCGACGCGGGTACTGGATGTGGATCTTGCGCAAAGCGCGCTCCATGAACACGACAAACATGATCGTGACAACGACCATAATCAGCACGCCAACGATCAACGCAGGGCTGATTGCACCAGACCGGCCAGAGGCAAAGAACTGCGCAATCGCGGCTGGCACCTCGGCGATGATTCCGACGAAAATGATCAGTGAAATACCGTTGCCGATGCCGCGTGCGGTGATCTGTTCACCCAGCCACATGAGGAACATCGTACCACCAACCAGCGTAATCATACAGGCAATGCGGAAATACATGCCCGGATCAGCCGCAATATCACCAGCCTCAAGCGAAACCGCCAGCCCGTATGACTGCAATGTCGCAAGTGCCACGGTGCCGTAACGGGTGTATTGGTTGATCTTTTTGCGTCCCTGTTCACCCTCTTTTTTGAGCTGCTCAAGGGCCGGAACCATCGCTGTCATCAACTGGACGATAATTGACGCGGAAATATAGGGCATAATGCCGAGGGCAAAGATACCCATGCGGCCCAATGCGCCGCCGGTAAACATCGACACCATGCCGCCGATACCCTGCCCTGCTTGGTCCATGAACTGGCGCAGGGCGGTGCCGTCGATGCCCGGAACCGGGATAAACGTGCCAAGGCGGTAGACAATCAACAAGCCCAGCGTGAACAGGATCCGGTTGCGCAAGTCAGTTGCCTTGCCCAACGAAGCCCAACTGGTGTTGGCGGCCATATTTTCGACGGCTGATACCATTTTTGGTCTCTTTTGCTGTTATGCAAACGCCGCCCTGCTGTCTTCCAGCGGGCGGCGTTTGGGAAAACTCAAAGCCTTATGTAAGCGGGACATGCCCCGCTCACAAGCCATTAGGTCAGCTTTACGCAGTCGCCGCTTCTGCTTTGGCAGGCAAAGTGACGGAGCCGCCTGCCTTTTCCACAGCTTCAATGGCGGATTTGGACGCGCCGGCAACGTGCAGATCAACTTTTGTTGTGATCTCGCCTTTGGCCAACAGACGGATGCCGTCCAACTCGCGACGGACCAGACCGGATGTTACTAACGCCGCTGCATCAACAGGGTTCTTCACGTCGATTTTGCCCGCGTCGATGAACTTCTGGATCAGACCGAGGTTCACAACGGCATAGGATTTCCGGTTCGGCTTGTTAAAGCCACGCTTTGGCAGACGTTGGTAGAGGGGCATCTGGCCGCCTTCGTACCCTTTGATCGCCACACCTGAGCGGGATTTTTGACCCTTGATACCACGGCCACCCATTTTACCGGTGCCGGAACCTGGACCACGACCAACGCGCTTGCGTTTCTTGGTGGCGCCTGGATTATCGGAAAGTTCATTCAGTTTCATGTCGCTTCTCCTGTTGCCGGACGTGCGCCCCAGCGACGGGAGTGCGCAGACACGGCGTTACAAATAGAGCACCGGAATCGGGGCTACTTGGGGCGTATAGATTGGGTGAGGGATGGGATCAAGGGGGTGCTACCCCAACAAACCGACCAGCGCTTTGGGCTGTCGAGTAATGTCCGCAAGGGTGTAGCTGTCCAAGGTTGCGTAGAACGCTTCTTGGGCTTCTTTCAACGGACCACGCAAGCCACACGCGGGCATGATCCGGCAGGTGTTGCCTTCGCCAAAGCACTCCGCGACAGGCGGGGTCTTTTTCACACGCCGCAGAACCTCACCCAACGATATCTGATGCGGTTCCGCGGCAAGACTTAACCCGCCTGCTCGGCCTCTTTGGGAATGAACATAGCCCTCGCGGACAAGCGCTGTGGCAATCTTGGCGACGTGATTCTCTGAAATGTTAAAAGTGTCTGCTATCTTACGAACCGACACACGGTTCGGCGCACTTACGGCGAGCACCATCAAGACCCTCAGGGCGTAATCGGAAAACTTATCAAGTTGCATGTTAGTATTGGTATTTCATTTACGTATTTAGAAGCATATATAATCGGCATCTTATTTACGCATTAAGGAGGCCCTGATGCAACTGCTTGCCGATATACTATTCTGGCCGGGCAACGCGATTTGTAGAAAACTTGGCATCGACCCGGATGGGGATGCAGGTCTGCTACGTTGGCTGCTGAATTCGCTGATCTATTTGATCATCTCACTGATCATCCTCTGGAACGTCGTTGTCTGATGTCGCTTGCTGGTTCTTCCATACCGACCCACGAAGAGATCCGGACTGTTGTCACTGACTTTTACGCAAAAACGCGGGCGCATCCTGATCTTGGGCCGATTTTTGCGGACCATGTCGCCGACTGGAAACCGCACGAGGAAAAGATATTTCGTTTCTGGTGTGGTGCATTGCTAAGAGAGCGAGGTTATTCTGGCAATCCGCTGCAAAGACACCTAGCGGCCAGGAACGTCACATCTGATCATTTTCCTGCTTGGCTCAAGCTGTTTGACTCTGTTCTGACGGCAAATTTGCCTGACAAAAAGGCCAAACTTTGGTCGACGCTGGCCCATCGCATTGGGAAAAGCCTGAGCTTTGGGCTCGAATATGCAGGGCACAAGACAGTAGATACGCCACCGAAACTTTCGTCTTTCTCAAGTTCTCAATAGCAGGCGTCTAGATCGCAAAAAGCCCGATCATTGCTGACCGGGCTTTTCAAATCTACTGCAACAAGAACAGGCCTCAGCCTTTTTCTTCTACAATCTCAACCATGTGGCTGATCTTGCGGATCATGCCGCGAACAGACGGGGTATCCTCAAGTTCGCGTACACGGTGCATTTTGTTCAGGCCCAAACCGATGAGCGTGGCACGCTGGTCTGCGGGGCGGCGGATCGGGGAACCGATCTGCTTGATCACAATTGTTTTAGCCATGGTTTAGGCCTCCTCAGTTGCAGGTGCATCGGTCGCGGCCGCTGGTGCATCTGTCTTGGGCAGGATGTCCGCAACCTTCTTGCCGCGACGCTGAGCCACGGAGCGAGGTGAAGATTCCTTGCGCAATCCGTCCATTGTGGCGCGGATCATGTTGTAGGGGTTCTGCGAACCGATGGACTTGGACACAACGTCCTTGATGCCCAGCATTTCGAAAACGGCACGCATAGGACCACCGGCGATGATACCAGTACCTTCAGGCGCAGAGCGCATGACGACTTTACCGGCGCCGTGGCGGCCTTCCATATCGTGGTGCAATGTCCGACCTTCGCGCAACTGCACGCGGATCATCTGACGCTTGGCCTGCTCTGTGGCCTTGCGGATCGCCTCGGGAACTTCTTTGGCTTTACCTTTGCCAAATCCGACGCGGCCTTTTTGGTCACCAACAACAACCAGTGCGGCGAAGCCAAAGCGCTTACCACCTTTTACAGTCTTGGACACACGGTTGATCGCGACCAAGCGGTCCTGAAATTCCGGTGTTTCGTCACGATCGCGGCGTGGGCCGCGACGGTTTTCACGTTCTGCCATGAGAACATCCTTATAATGGTGGGCAAGCGCCCGTTAATCTCGATCCTAGTGAGCCAATTGGCCCCCGGATCATCGAAGGTGCGCAGATGAATGCGCACCCTACAGATGCCGACGTAGGGTGAGCACTTACTGCTCACCGTCCGACATCAAATCTTCAGACCGCCTTCACGGGCCGCATCTGCAAGTGCTTTTACCTTGCCATGGAACAGGAAACCGCCCCGGTCAAAATAGGCTTGCTCGATACCGGCCTTTTTCGCACGCTCGGCAATAGCCGCGCCCACTTTGGTGGCTGCTTCGATGTTGTTTTTGCCAACAAAACCCAAGTCCTTTTCGAGCGTCGATGCGGAGGCGAGCGTTACGCCATTCACGTCGTCGATCAACTGGACCGAGATGTTCTTGTTTGAACGGTGCACGGACAGGCGCATACGGCCCCGGTTCATGCGGCGAAGTTTGTTCCGAACGCGCATGCGGCGTTTGATGAACAGTTGTCTTTTGCTGTTTGCCATCTTGTGCGTTCCTTACTTCTTCTTGCCTTCTTTGCGGAAGACGAACTCACCCTTGTAGCGGATGCCTTTGCCCTTATAGGGCTCGGGCTTGCGCCAAGCGCGGATGTTCGCAGCGACTTGACCAACAAGCTGTTCGTCAATGCCTTCCACAACGATTTCGGTCTGCTTTGGCGCGGTTACAGTGACACCGTCAGGTGGCGTGTAATCGACGTCGTGGGACAGGCCGAGGTTCAATTTCAACGTGTTACCAGTCATCGCAGCACGATAACCAACACCCTGAATTTCAAGCTCTTTCTTGAAACCCTGGGTCACGCCAGTGACCAAATTCGCGACCATTGTGCGGCTCATGCCCCACTGCTGGCGCGCGCGCTTGGATTTGCCACGCGGGATCACGGAAACCGTGTTGTCTTCGACTTTCAAATCAACATCGTCTGTTGCTTTGAAAGTACGGACACCCTTGGGGCCTTTTACTTCGATGGACTGACCGGACACGGTGGCGGTGACACCATCGGGCAGACCAACCGCTTTTTTACCAATACGAGACATTCTATGCGCTCCTTAGAATACGGTGCAGAGCACTTCGCCGCCGATATTGGCGTTGCGTGCATTTGCATCCGACATCACACCCTTGGAGGTGGAGACAATCGACACACCCAGACCCTGACGGACCTGTGGAATGTCATTCGAGCCCATGTAAACGCGGCGACCGGGCTTTGAAACCCGCTTCAACTCACGAATAACAGGTTCGCCCTCGTAATACTTCAGGCTGATTTCGATAGCAGGGTGGCCATCGGCGCCTGTCATCTTTTCGTAGCCGCGAATGTAGCCTTCGTCTGCCAGCACATCCAGAACCCATGCACGCAGCTTGGAAGCTGGTGTCATGACGGTGAAATTGCCGCGCATTTGGCTGTTGCGGATGCGTGTCAGCATATCTGCGATAGGATCGTTCATGTGATGCGCTCCTTACCAGCTCGACTTGACCATGCCCGGGATCTGGCCGGAAGAGCCGAGATCACGCAGCGCGATACGCGAGATTTTGAGTTTACGGTAATAGGCGTGAGGACGACCCGTCAGCTGGCAACGGTTGTGCAAACGCACAGCCGAAGAGTTACGGGGCAGTTTCGCCAGCTTCAGGGAAGCGCGAAAACGCTCTTCCATCGGCTTGCTCTCATCGCTTACGATTGCTTTCAATTCAGCGCGCTTTGTGGCGTACTTCTTGACCAATGCTTCACGCTTCTTCTCGCGTGCGATCATGGATTTCTTAGCCATATCTAATCCTTCCCGAGCTTATGCGGTGAAAGGCATGTTGAAACCAGTCAACAATGCTTTCGCTTCTGCGTCGGTTTTCGCTGTCGTAGCGATGACGATGTCCATACCCCAGTTTTCATCAATCTTATCGAAATTGATTTCCGGGAACACGAGGTGCTCTTTGAGACCCATGGCATAGTTGCCACGACCATCAAAAGATTTCGCCGATACGCCGCGGAAGTCGCGGATACGTGGCATTGCAATCGTGATCAGACGATCAAGGAATTCGTACATACGTGCGCCGCGCAGGGTAACTTTCGCACCCAGTGGCATTTCTTCACGTACACGGAAACCCGCGATGGATTTCTTGGCAATCGTGGTCATCGCCTTCTGACCAGCGATCAGCGTCAGGTCTTCTTGCGCGGATTTGGCTTTCTTGCTGTCACGTACAGCGGCTGCACCGCAACCGATGTTCAGTACGACTTTGTCCAGACGAGGGATCATCATGTCGTTGCTGTAACCGAACTCTTCTTTCATCTTGGCGCGAATTTCATCGCGGTAGACGCTCAAAAGGCGGGGTGTATAATCTGCAGTATCAAGCATCAATCACGTCCCCCGTGGTTTTTGCGAAGCGGACTTTCTTGTCGCCCTCGATTTTGAAACCCACGCGGGTCGCTTTGCCATTGGCATCGACGAGCGAGAGATTGGACAGGTCGATTGGCATCGCTTTGGGGATGCGGCCGCCCTGGCTTTCCTGAGTTTGACGTGTGGCGCGGATAGAGATGTTGATCCCCTCCACAACCGCTTTGCCCGACTTGGGATCAACGGAACCGATGGTCCCTGTCTTGCCTTTGTCTTTACCGGCCAGCACGATGATCTTGTCACCTTTGCGAAGTTTAGCAGCCATCACAGCACCTCCGGCGCAAGTGAGATGATCTTCATGAAGTTTTTGCCGCGCAGTTCGCGAACAACCGGTCCAAAGATACGTGTACCTACGGGCTCGTTTGAGTTGTTCAGGATAACTGCGGCGTTGCGGTCGAAGCGGATGGCTGTGCCATCATCACGACGAACTTCTTTGGCGGTGCGAACGACGACAGCCTTACGGACATCGCCTTTTTTCACACGACCGCGAGGGATGGCTTCCTTGACCGACACGACAATAATGTCGCCGACGGATGCGTATTTACGCTTGGAACCACCCAGTACCTTGATGCACTGAACACGGCGAGCGCCGCTGTTGTCAGCAACATCCAGGTTGGTCTGCATCTGGATCATTTGGTTTCTCCCGACCTTCAGGGCGCGATGCGTGCGTTATCCCCGGGGTTTCGATTAAGTTGGTGGTGATGCCTGCTTATGCAGTCAGCACTTCCCAACGCTTGGTTTTGGAACGTGGCGGGCATTCTATGATGCGGACGGAATCCCCAACTTTGAATGTGTTGTTCTCATCGTGGGCCCGATATTTCTTGGACTTACGGATGGTCTTTTTCAGAACCGGGTGGGTAAAGCGACGCTCTACAGATACGGTTACTGTTTGCTCGTTGGCGTCCGATGTTACGGTGCCGGTCAAAATACGCTTTGGCATGTCTCAGGCTCCTTATTCAGCGGTCGCTGCGGTGGCAGCTTTTTGGTTCAACACAGTGTGTACCCGTGCCACGTCGCGCTTGACGCTACGCAGACGTGACGGATTTTCTAACTGGCCAGTGGCCTGCTGGAAACGCAGGTTGAATGCTTCTTTTTTCAGGTTAACAAGTTCATCGCGGAGCTGGTCCGGTGTCTTGTCGTGCAGTTCTTTGGCGTTCATCGCCTTCTCCTTATCAACATCACCAGAGGGCCGCATATGCGTCACCCCGAATCTGGTGGAGTCCGTTCCGAAGTGCGCCGTATAGGAGGGATATGATGAGGGCGCAACCCCCTTGAAAATATTGGTAGTGGGTCACTTTGAAATATCTTTTTTCTTATAAGGCCCACGCTTCTTTGGTGCAGCATCTTCTGCCTTTTCCACCAGCTTAACAATGTCTTCAACTTCCCAAGGGCTTTCGCACAGGCCAGCGGCCATTGCTGGCGTCATACGCAGCGTCTTGTGGGTGCGAACAAAGTTGTAGTGCATGAAATGAAGCGCAACAGCGTATGCGTGGTTTTCCGCTTTCTTTGAGAATGCATTGGTCAGGCGCGTGAAGCGGCGCATACCCATACGCATTGTAAGGTTTTGGCGTTCAATGTGTGACGTTCCAACGTCTTCCATGATCGGGTTGCCAAAGATCGCTTCCTTTGTCGCGCCCGTGCATTCCGCTGCTGAATACTTGCGTTCGTGGCCTTTTGTTCCTGTCGGGTTGCCGTAGTGCTTAATCAGCATCGCGTAGTCCACATCGCCAGAGAAAGCATCTGTAACAGCCTTGAGGTAAGCACCGTGGCCATCTGTGGTCAGTTGGATGCGTGTAGCGACACGAGACGCCAAATCGAACATGAACTCACGCGCCGTTGCGCCAGAGCGATCACCGATAGTATAGGAGATTATTAACTTGCTATCGCGATCCATTGCCGTCCACGTCCAGATGTCGCCAGCGTCCGCAGGTGCAGCTTTCGCGCCTTCTACGTTCTTTGCCTTGGCGTAGCAAAAAGACCAAATTTCATCTGCCTGCACATGCTTTGCCTCAACACCTTTGACGTTTTCGTCATGGTAAGCAGCGCAGGCTTTGCCCGCATCCTCCAGCAGCTTTGTGACGGTGTTCTTGCTTACGTCAGCAATGCGTGATGTGGCGCGGATAGAGTTACCTTCCACCAGAAGGCGGATGATTAGGGCGCGGGATTTGGTGTCAAGTTTTCTCATGGGTTTAATCTATTTTCAAACTGACCATTGGCTAAGCATTTTTTAAGTTCATGCGATTTATCGCATGTTGCCTATTGCCTGCAAAAGATGCGCGATCTATACAGCATCATGGACAATGAAGAATACAAATCACCCGGCCAATTAGTTGCAGCTTTGCTGTCGGATCGAGGGTGGACCAAGAAGACCTTGGCTATCATTTTGGGCGTGGATGAATCCCTTGTCAGCAAGACGGTCTCCAACATTCGAAAGGTTGATGCCTCAACGGCGATCATTTTTGAGGAGGTGTTCGATGTTCCCGCTGAGCGCTTCCTATCTTTGCAAAAGACTTATGATCTAGCTGTCGCGCGAATTGAAAGCACACCAAACCCTAAGAGACAAATGCGTGCTGAATTGATCGGGAAACTGCCGATCAGCGCGATGATTAAAAGGGGTTGGCTGGACGCGGAATCAGTTAAAGATATTGAAAGCGTTGAGAATTCATTGCTTCGCTTCTTTCAAGCCAATCGCCTTGAAGATATTGAAACTCTACCCCACGCGGCAAAAAAAACAGAGGTCAGTATAGCTGCAACGCCAGCGCAACTGGCGTGGCTCTACCGTGTCAAAACCCTTGCGTCTGAGATGTTGGTTGCGCGGTATTCCCCTGCATCGGTGAAGTCGGCCATAAGCAAAATAAAGAACCTTGTTCATTCCGCAGAAGAGTTGCGTAAGGTTCCCCGCATACTGGCCGAGGCTGGCATTCGCTTTGTTATCGTAGAGGCGTTGCCGTCCACCAAAATTGACGGTGTTTGCTTTTGGCTGGATGACACATCGCCCGTTATCGGCATGTCACTGCGCTTTGACCGGATCGACAATTTTATATTCGTTTTGCGTCACGAACTTGAGCATGTCCAAAATCGAGATGGGCTTAACGAGATGATGCTTGATGTAGATATCAACTCTGGTGAGGCCACACAGGTCACGCAAGAACTCAAAGACCAAGAAGATCGCGCCAATGCTGCGGCCTCTGAATTCTGCGTTCCTAAAAAAATGATGGATGCTTTTGTCTCACGCAAGGCACCCGTTTTCGCAAAACGTGATATCATCGGTCTGGCGCGAATGCTGAAGGTCCATACGGGCCTAGTCGCTGGCCAGCTTCAATTTAGAACCCAAAAATACCATCTTGCGCGGGAATATCTTGTCCCCGTTCGTTCGATTATTACGTCAAACGCCGTCACTGACGGATGGGGTGATGTTGCCCCCACAGATGTCCATTAGAAAGGGGCTGCCACCATTAGTAAGAAAAAAGACCTTCAACGCTTGATCCGTCATTACAAAGATGAAACCGGTGAATTCGAAGTGGACATGAAAAAGGTTGCGAAATTCGCGCAACTTATGGGCTACAAGATGCCCGTTCCAAAAGACCCTTTAGATATTCTGGCGAGTGAGCTTTCTCGTGCCGCTAGGGACGAAATAGGTCATGATAAGGAAACGGGTCGCCCATTCCGAGTGAACCATGCATACCCCGTGAAACATGGCGGTCAAACATCGTTTTTCTGGGTCGATATTGATGAAGCGCCACGAAAAGTGATTTCAAAGGCCTTCAATCTGCGTAGGGAGCAGATGGTCGGTGACGGTTTGCAGTTGAGCTACGATCAGGACCGTTGGAATTCCAAAAACCCTGATGAAGCACAGATCGAACTAGACTTTGACTTCGGATTTGACATTGAGTTGCGCAAGCACGCTGCGGACGCAGAAGATGAAGTCACCGAAAATTAATCATCTGACTTTTTCCACCGAGCAGCGGCGGCGACACTTGCAATTTCGCTCCGCTGCTCTGGCGTCAAATCCAACGCCCGCGCTTTGCCGCCCTTTTTCCCACCCTTGCTCTGGGCGAGGGTGTCAGGCTCATGCACAGGGTCTTCGTCCTCTGTCGCCATGTCCACAATGAACTTGGCAAGCTGGTTGGTGTCACGGGGTCTTTTGGGTTTATCTGTCATGACGCTAAGATATGCACTCCCTCGCGCGAGCGCAAACTATCTAATTTCAAAGTGACCCACTACCAAAATATTACCTAACGCGATGCGGCTGCGGGCAAATAGAGACGCCGATTTGATGCATTAATTGGTTAAGCCGCACCAACGGTACCGCTTGGGTTGCAATTTTCTTGACAGAACCACCGAAGCGCCGTTCTCTGTTCCCCATTGTTTAACGATAGCCATACATTTTCAGTAAAAGTCAGACATGCCTCAACATTTGTCCACGCCCCATGCCGTTTCCGAATTCATGCTGGATCGGACAGGTCGCGCCCTGTTGAACAGTGATGCGCAGCTCTTTGAGACCTGCATGGCGCTACCACAACATATGGAGACATTCGAAGGACGTATCTATTGCGAAACGATCGCGCATCTGCACACAATTTTCTATTCCGTTGTCGATCACATGCACAGATGTAATGTCACCGACTTGGCCCGCCACTGCATCGCCGCCGAATACCGCGGCCCTGACACGATCGAGGCAACCCACGAGACCCGCATCCTGTCCGGCACCCGTGTTATCCAACCCGCCTACCCTGTATTCTCCATTTTGCAGCGCATCGAGGGGCGGTGGAAGATTACCTACAGCATGTACGCCATCACCGACGCCCCTGCGCACAGTCAGGCACTGATCTCTGTTCCGCCACCCGAACGTGCGATAAGCTAGCGCATTCCCCCTCGCCCCCTGACATGCGCTGCGCTAAACAGGGGCTATGACACATATCAGATCGCTTTTCGCCACCCGCCTCTACCACGCACAATTGTCCGAGCGCGGCAAACCCATTGACGCAAAAGAACTCGAAGCCTCCAGCATCGCCATCGCAAATGATGACGAAGCGGGCCAGGATTGGTGCGAGGAAAACGGATACGCCGGTTACACGTCCTACGCGTCACTGGATGACCTGCCATACCGGTTCCCGATTTTCAAAGATTTGGTCAAGGTGCTGAACAAGCACGTCAAAGCCTTCGCATCAGATTTGGCGTTTGACCTTGGCGACCGTAAACTCAAACTCGACAGTCTATGGATCAACATCCTGCCCGAAGGCGGCATTCACACCAGCCACATCCATCCCCATTCCGTGATCTCCGGTACGACCTATGTGTCCATGCCCGAAGGCGCCAGCGCCATCAAATTCGAAGACCCTCGGTCGGCGATGATGATGGCTGCGCCGGGGCGGATGAAGGACGCGCCCGAGGAGTTGCGGTCGTTTATCTACGTGGCGCCGGAGGTGGGGGATGTGCTGCTGTGGGAAAGTTGGTTAAGGCACGAGGTGCCTATGAACATGGTGGAAGAGGATCGGGTGTCGGTGAGTTTTAATTATGGGTGGGGGTGATTGGTTTAGTCTTGTAATCATTTCAGCAGCCTTATTTTTGGCAAAAACTCGCAAAACCTTGGAAGGCTAGTTTGTTTGCTCCTATTCAGAATTGGGACTTGGAATGAGCAATTGTCATTCCTATCTGATGGAAATGCAAATCAACTATAACGTTCAATCCAAACATCAATACACCTTATATGTAGATGAGGCTGGTGACGATAAAGCCGAACGTCTTAAACCGGAAATTCCGGATGGAAATTCTGAATGGCTCTGTATTGGGGGGTATTTAGTACGTTCCGAAGACGAAGGCTTGTTGGAAGACAGAAGGGATCATATTTATCGATCTTTTGGAGGGCAGGTTGGCAGCCCAATGCACTTTCGCAAACATAAGAAATGGAACCGAATAAAGATCTGCAAGGCGCTTGCACGGCTACCGGCCAGAGCATTCGTAGTCTGTTCTTTTAAGAGAACTATGGTGGACCATAAAAATGAGAGGGCTGAAGCCGCTGGATCAGCTTCGTCTAAGAGAGTGTCTGATCTTCTGTGTATGAGTAATTCGGTCCATGCTTCATTAACGAAGGAGCATGAAGACAATGACGATTACGAAGGAAGTATTAGATGAGCTGCTGAGCGGCGTTGAGAACG
>Ga0115564_10000327_pt1 | contig 47498 bp, 55 predicted proteins | sample COGITO_mtgs_1105_7_FD_88680 | JGI IMG/M metagenome (GOLD analysis project Ga0115564, IMG submission 88680) | Pelagic marine microbial communities from North Sea - COGITO_mtgs_110523 | ecosystem: Environmental > Aquatic > Marine > Epipelagic | place: Germany:Helgoland, sampling site Kabeltonne...
TATACGAGGCACACTCCGTTGTGATCCTAGTCCATTAACTTTACATCCTTGCAAAGCACTCATCCTGAGTTCCTATCCTTTATCTCGTATCCTATACGAGGCACACTCCGTTGTGATCCTAGTTCCTAAGCTTTACATCCTTGCAAAGCACTCATCCTGAGTTCCTATCCTTTATCTCGTATCCTATACGAGGCACACTCCGTTGTGATCCTAGTTCCTAAGCTTTACTTCCTTGCAAAGCACTCATCCTGAGTTCCTATCCTTTTGATGCAGCAACCTTGCCGCATTTTCCTTCAATCCTAAAGTTGTCCAAGTTCATCCTTGATGTCTTCCTGACTCGTCGTGTTTCCTTGTGACAGATGTAAATATAGAGGAACTAGGAAAGTTTACGAGGGGGTAAAAAAATAATATGGAAATACATTACGGACAAAAAAAAGGTGAATGGCTTTATTTATTATAAAACAACAAGTTGGAATTTTTGTAGGTGTAAAAGCAAGATCAATTGACGACTTCACTTACGTCTTTGTACGAAATCTCTTACATGAAGATAGCGATATGCTTACAACCTAGTTTATTGGATTTCGCGAGGCCTAAACATCAAGTGCCCTTTAATCTGGCCTACGTCTAATTCTTCAACCAAATCATAGTGACCATCTTCAAAAAAAGATAAGCATTTTGGCAATGTCACATACATACCAACCCCTTGACTATTAGGATCTTCGAGCATAATACCTTCAATAGCACTCATCAATACGTGTCCTAACCCATGATCTTGTTGATCAGGATGCACACCAATTAGAGACAACATGTGGAAGTGCTTGGCAGGCAAACGGCTTCGCACTATAGTTTCTTTTTCGACCATTTGTTTGGTACCAAAATAACCTGCGGTCAGAAGCATTTTCAATCGCCAATGCCAAAACCTATTAGGACCTAATTTGGCATCAGGGTTCATTAAGCAAGCAACAGCAACCAATCGTTCATCATCAAACAAACCAATCATAGGCTGTTTAGCTAACCAAAAGGCATTTAATTCTTCTCTGATCGCTGAACGAAAACGAGATTCATATCCCTCTTTTTCGTATTGAAATATATCAACAAATAATGGGTCATCATAATAAGCGAGATACAATATTGATGCGGCAATCTTTAAATCTTCGGCCACTAAATAAACCGCTTTTATGTTGGCCACGTCTGCGATTTGTTCTTCTTGCAATTCCATTACGATTAGTTCCAAGTATGTTATACAAGCATTTTACCCTATGGATGTTGACTTGTTAATCGTTTGTTGCAAATCAAAAAATTATTTATTAGAAACACATGTGCTGGGGAAATACATCTGGGGGGCTAAGTGCTCACTGAGAAAATCAATGAGCTAATGACTAATCAATGTAAGTGTTATAGGCGCTCTCGCCCCAACCTACCAATGCAGTATTTTTAAATATCAAAGGAGTACATTCATCTTGTGTAGTGACGCCGTCACCATCTTTACGTTGAGTTCGGTAATATAACACCTGATATGTATCGTTACCTTGGGTATAAAGCTCATTAAAATCTGCAATACCCATGCGACTTAAAATTTGCTCATATGTAGCATTTTGTTGTAATTGCGAAATATATTTACGGTTTTTCTGCTCTTTCTCTTGCCACTCAGAATGATGACCATATTCGCCATCAGCATCTACAGAAATAACACATCCACTCAACCCAAGTGATAACCCCAATAATGCGGCTATTGCTAACCTTTTTCATTGATCATTCCTGGCAGATTCAAGTCTGAAGTGCATAACCCCTAAGCAGCTATAGCCACCATGTGTTCGGCCATCAGTTTGGCTGGCGTTTTATAATTTAGTTTCTTTCTTGGCCTATCATTGAGATTGACTATTACATCCCAAATGGCTGATTGCGATACCTTTTTAAAGTCTGTTGATTTCGGCCAATATTGTCGTAATAGGCCATTGGTGTTTTCATTCAGCCCTCGTTGCCACGAACAATAAGGGTCTGCAAAATAAACATCACATTTCAAACTTTCAGTCATCTGTTCATGGTACGCAAATTCTTTACCATTATCTGCTGTGATCGTTAGCACCGCGCCTTTAAATGGCGCTAATAAAGCGATGGTGGCTGCGGTGACTGTTTTTGCTGATTTGTCATCTATTTGTGTCGAAACGGTAAAGCTCGTTTTCCGCTCTACAATCGTAACCAGTGCGCCACTGTGCCCTTTGCCAATAACCAGGTCAATTTCCCAATCACCCACTCTACTTTTATCATCAACAACATCTGGGCGCTCATCAATACTTATACGGCTCTTAATAAACCCTCTGCCGGCTTGTTTATCCTTACTACGTGATTGATAAGCTTTACCTCTTCTACGTAAATATTGGAATAAATAGCCACCACTTTTTTTGTCAGACCAAATGTGCTGATAAATAGTTTCATAACTAATATCGATGCTCTGGTCCTCCCTAAGCCACCCAGAAACCTGCTCTGGACTCCATCTCGCAGTAAGTTTTGACTCAATTAATGCAATGAGTGCTGTTGTCATTTTAATGGCTTTACATGCGGCTAATCGGCGTGTGACTGTCGATGTTTGAGCTTGCTTAAAACGATAGCCTCGTTTGCCTGTATTACGGGAAAACTCCCTGCTAATGGTTGATTGACTAACCTTTAGTTGTTTGGCAATTTTATTTTGACTCATACCTGTTTTACTTAAAGCATAAATCTGGCATCGTTGTTCATAGGTCAGTTATTTATATGTTTTCATTGTTGCATCTCTTGCCGGAGAAAAAGCGATTAGCATATATTCAGCTGACCGCTTTTTCTACCCGTTCAAGTTATGCACTTATTATTTGAATCCAAGCCTTAATATTTATCATTTTAAAATGTTTAGTTATAAACGACTAAAATAATCAATTTGGCTATGAGTATTCAAAATTGAGGCCAAACCGTTAACCTTATGTTTTATATAAATATATGGTGATTACATGAACAAGTGGTTAAGATTGAAATAATTTTTCTGATAAAAATCTAGGACTTTTAACCAATCGAATGAGCAACATCGACTACATTATCAATTTGTGTTTTGACATTTCTGAGCAGGGTAAAACACCTTCTGTGGCTTTAATTAGGAATATGGCTCATCACCCTTTAGCTATTCCCGAGGTCATTAAAGGTTTACGTCATTGGAAAGCAGACTCAAATGTTCGCCCAAAAGTCCAACACAAACAGATAAATGATGGTTCAGTCACCAACCAATCATTACAACAACGTGTCTCACAGCTTGAGACTCAAGTAGCGACTATAATGGAACAGCTAATTAGAATGTCGGATGGAGTATCGAATAAAAAGAACGGTTAATTCTTGGAAACTGACGGTTGTAAAGACTGAATAAAGACCACTAGGTTCGCTGCCACTGCCTTTTTTGGTAAAAGTCCGACTTGCTCTAGCATCACTTCGCCGCTGGTGTTATCCACCGTAAGAATGAAATCATCTTCGTCTGTTAAGGCAACAAAGAGTGTCTCTGGTTGCTTCAACCTCCTTTTCATTAGTATGTGCCCAACCAGGTTTTGCTGTAATCGTTCAAAATCGTTCTGATTCCATGGCTGTAACAATTGTAAATAACCATTGCTTGACTCAGCACTTAGATTATCGCTCCAATATGCAGAGTAATAACTGATAACATCTTGGTGGATTTTCATATCTAAAGCTTTTTCTAAATCATTGAAATTAGCTGGCCCAGAGCGTTTAACAGGTTGCCAAGTAACTCTATCACCTACATTTCCTGAGCTTGTATAGCAATCTGAAGGCCATTCGTTATCATATTCAACTGTGACCATCTCAGGATGATTTTTTGCGGCTATCAAATATTTTTTAACATACTCATCTAGCGCAGCTGTTACTTGCTTACTCATCAACATTCTCTTTAAACGCCACCATATAACCTGCTAATCTAACATCATTTTGAAAAAATGGTATCTCAAGGTTTTGACCTAAGCAGTCATGGGGTAGACTTATCGGCACAAAGTGAACATAACAATAAAGAGTGAATGTGAGCGAAATAATTGATAAACAAACGACGCTTGCCGGATTAAGTTTAGGCAAAGCGACCGAGTACAGAGAAATATACTCGCCAGACTTGTTGCAAGCAGTTCCTAGAAGCATGAATAGGGTGGAGCTAAATTTAACGGCTGAATTGCCATTTTATGGCACTGATCGATGGAATGGCTACGAATTATCTTGGTTAAATTCGAAAGGTAAACCTCAAGTAGCTATTATACGCTGTGAAGTACCGGTGTCTTCACCAAATTTAATTGAGTCAAAATCATTTAAATTGTACTTAAATAGCTTTAACCAAAGCCATTTTGACTCCATAAGTCTAGTCGCTGAAGCCTTAACGAAAGACTTATCTCAATGCGCGGGGGAAAAGGTTCAAATCGAACTCTTTAAACCAGCAGCATTTTCCCAAATGCAAATTTCTAGCCTTGATGCGGTATCTATCGACGATTTAGATATAGAAGTGAAGAACTATCAACTTGATCCATCTAATTTAATCGCGGCCGGTAAACAGATTGAAGAAACATTGACGAGTGATTTGCTTAAGTCAAATTGTCTGATAACCAATCAACCTGATTGGGGAAGTGTTTTCATTCGTTACCAAGGTCAACAAATAAACCACGAAGGATTATTACGTTACCTTATTTCATTTAGACAACATAATGAATTTCATGAACAATGTGTAGAGCGTATATTTTGTGACATCATGACTCATTGTAAACCTAAAAAGTTAAGCGTCTACGCAAGATATACCCGGCGTGGGGGGCTCGATATCAATCCGTTTAGAAGTAATTTCGAAAAAATATACCCAGAAGTAAGGCTGGCAAGACAATAAAGAGCCTATATGCACCAAAACAACTAAATTCAGGTGATTATGCATAAAATTCAACTCAATCCTATAGGGGCAATGAGTCAACTATCTCATCTGGAAGTTAACTTGCTTAGCGAGTCTACAGATAGTGACTTGTACAAATTGTTTCGAAACTGCTGTTTAGCTGTTTTGTATAGTGGTGCTGAAATAGATGATAGTGAAAATATATTCGCTCCCCACCACAACTTTTCAGTCAATTTGATCAGCCGAGAAAGAGGAGTGAAAGTAGAGTTGGTAAATCCACCAGCCCATGCTTTTGTGGATGGAGAGTTAATAGAAGGTGTGCATGAACACATCTTTTGTGTGCTGCGTGATTTATTGCATATGGGCGCAAAGTATTCAGATCAGGCGTTACAATTTATAACTGATTCTGATTACATTACACATACTGTATTTGATATGTTGCGCCATGCGCAAACTATTAAAAATACTGCAGAATTAAACATGGTGGTATGTTGGGGTGGACATTCAATTGGAACTGTAGAATATCAATACACTAAAGAAGTAGGCTATCAGCTAGGCTTGCGAAAACTCAACATTTGCACTGGCTGTGGTCCAGGAGCGATGAAAGGGCCAATGAAAGGTGCCACTATAGGTCATGCCAAACAACGTTACAAAAATGGCCGTTACTTAGGACTAACAGAGCCAGGGATCATTGCCGCCGAACCACCTAATGCAATCGTCAATGAACTAGTAATAATGCCAGATATCGAAAAACGCTTAGAAGCTTTTATTCGCTTATCCCATGCAATCGTTATTTTTCCAGGAGGAGCAGGCACAGCAGAAGAGCTGCTTTACCTAATTGGTATCATGTTGGATGACAAAAACAAAGAACAAGTATTACCTATCATTCTCACTGGGCCTGAGCAAAGTAAAGCTTACTTTGAATCCATTGACCATTTTATTGGAGAGGCATTGGGGTCTGAGGCACAAAAGCTATATGAAATAGTCGTAGGCGACGCGGCAAAAGTAGCGCAGATTATTAAGCATAAAAATAGTTTAGTCAGGGATTACCGCAAACAAACTGGCGATTCATATGATTTTAATTGGTCACTAAAAATTGCTGCGGAGTTTCAGAGTCCTTTTATTCCAAATCATAGCAGCATGGCAGAACTCAACTTACATTTTAACCAACCTAAAACCGAACTTGCTGCAGCGTTAAGACAAGTTTTCTCTGGAATAGTCGCAGGCAATGTAAAGTCAGAGGGAATGGCTTTGATAAAAGAACATGGTCCTTTTCAACTTAAAGGTGAGCCAAAATTGATGAAGATGATGGACGACTTGTTAGAATCTTTTGTTGAACAACAAAGAATGAAACTACCTGGAAGCAAATATGTACCTTGCTATCAAATAACTGAATAGTCAAAAAATAGAGACCAGACAGCCAAATTACCGAGCTCAGGGAGTGAAAGTATCCATCAAACAAGCATAAACAAACGTAGAAGTAATATTACGCTAGGTTAACGAAAATTCACGTTCAACTCGCTGCAATTGATCAACAATTTTTATATGATTAGATTGGGCGTAAATAAGAAAGAAGCACATGAATAAAACAGTGGTTAAGAGAATTGGTATAGGTGTGGGTCTGTATGCAGCTTTTGTTATGGCGGTTATTATGTTTTATCCAGATACCCCAAAAGATATGGACTGGAAAGACCGCGAAGAATATAACAAGATCCAGATATCTAAGCTTGAATTAGGCCTTCAAAAAAAACAAGTTTTAGAGTTGTTAGGTAGCCCAGATATAACTGAAGCTAAGCGGAAAGATAATAATGAGCTACAAGTGATGTTTTATCGCACTCAGCACAAACAAGCCGATGGGATAACGACAGAAGACGAATGTACTGCACTACTTTTTGAGAACGACGAGCTGATTGCTTGGGGAGATAGTGCCTATCAATCCTATGTTGATGGCTAAAAAGCACTCTACCAGCAGAAATAATTAAGCAACACAATGTTACCCTGACAAAGTTGCTCAAAATTTATCGATCTACATCTCTAGACAGAAATTTACTGAAAGCATCACACCACTTTTACAAAAATCATTATGGTGCAGCCAAGTTGTATAAACTCCAATTACCATTTACCATCAATCTCGCGCTCAATTCGGTTGTGTTTACCTATTTGTTAGCTGTAAGAAATAAGTTTTATCCGCCGTTCACAATTCAGTTAATGTGTGGCTCATTGAGTATCCCCGCCAATTTTACTTTTTACTTTTTACTTAGCATAAGTTTATTCTTAACCTACAGAAGTTACTGTCAGAAACTGCGCGCTGCAAGGGATCAACATTCTACGTCAAGGCAGGATTACTAGAGCCAAGCTTCAGGCTAAGTGGAATGAATGGGCAAGTTGACAGACATAGTCTTAAGTTCAAACGTTTAATGTCCGTTAGAGAAAAGGTACTCAGGCTCGTTTAATGGACACTAACTGATTACTTTACGAATTAGACTGTTTCTACTATGTTTAATCTGTTGGATATATATCAACAAGGAAACAACTATAAGGAATTTACCGATGAAAAAACTCATTTTTATATTGTTACTTTCCAGCGTATTATTGACTACTTCAGTCAATTTAGCGATTGCCGGTTCAGCAAAAAGTAACGTTAGTCAAAAGCATATGACTAAGGTCAATTTAAATACAGCGTCTTTAGAACAACTAGTTTCTTTGCCGGGTGTTGGGAAGAAAAAGGCAGCCGCCATTATCGAATACCGGACAAAAAACGGTAAGTTTAAATCTGTAGAAGACCTAATGAACGTAAAAGGTGTTGGTAAAAAAATGCTTGATAAATTAAAAGAACAAGTAACAGCAGGTTAGATAATAGTGAAAATTTAGGCTGCTCATTATTAATATGAGCAGCCTAATTATTAAAGCGTCAAGTCTTTTAGGAATGCCTTAAATTCTGCACCCAATTCAGGATGACGCAAAGCATACTCCACATTCGCAGTCATATACCCTAATTTGCTACCACAATCATGGCTTCTACCTTTCATGTAATAAGCATCAACCTGTTCTATTTTCATCAAAGAGGACACAGCATCAGTTAACTGCACTTCATCACCAGCCCCCGGAGGAGTGAATTCCAGCATATCCCAAATTTTTCCAGATAAAACATAACGCCCTACCACCGCTAAATCAGACGGAGCATCTTCTAAGTCAGGTTTTTCGACCATATCGTGGATTTTACCCGACTCGCCTTGTTTTAACTCCAAGCCTTCTAAATCGACTATGCCATATTTACTCACATCTTCTTGAGGGACTTGCTCAACCATGATCTGACTAACACGGCTGGTATTAAATTTAGCGACCATATCCGCCAGATTATCTTTTTTAAGATTACTGGTGTATTCATCGATAATGACATCAGGAAGCACCACGGCAAAGGGAGCATCGCCTATCATAGGACGTGCACAAAGCACGGCGTGGCCTAAGCCTTTTGCTACACCTTGGCGGACATGCATGATAGTTACGTCTTTGGGGCAAATAGATTGTACAGCTTCTAGCAATTGACGTTTAACCCTTTTCTCCAAGGTGGCTTCGAGTTCAAAACTGGTATCAAAATGATTTTCAATACTATTTTTACTGGCATGGGTGACCAATATAATTTCTTTGATCCCCGCGGCAACACACTCGGCTACCACGTACTGTATGAGTGGCTTATCCACCACAGGCAACATTTCTTTAGGAATGGCCTTAGTGGCTGGCAACATTCTTGTTCCCAATCCCGCTACTGGGATAACTGCTTTTTTAACTTGACTCATATTAGTGTTCCTTTACTGATAAACCACGACCAATTCCGTAGTAATGCAATCCATATTCCATCATTAATTTAGGCTCAAACAAATTACGCCCGTCAAATAACAGAGGCATAGATAACGACTGCTTTATCAACTCAAAATCTGGGGCCCTGAAAGCTTGCCATTCAGTACATATCACTAGGAAGTCTGCGCCTTCTAATGCTGCTTCTTTCGTTCCCATCAAAGCCAGGTCATCACGACTACCATAAATTCGCTGGGTTTCTTCCATAGCCTCAGGATCATAAGCTTTGACACTAACACCTGCTGCCCATAATTTTTCCATAAGAACACGGCTCGAAGCTTCACGCATATCATCAGTGTTAGGTTTAAATGACAACCCCCACAATGCCGCTTTCTTGCCTTTCAAATCGCCAGAAAAATGTTGAGAAATATATTCAAATAATTTATCTTTTTGTGAATAGTTAACGGCTTCAACAGCTTCCAAGACACGAGCGGTATAACCTGCAGCCGTTGCACTTTTTGCGAGCGCTTGCACATCTTTGGGGAAACAAGAACCGCCATAACCACAACCAGGATAAATAAACTGATAACCAATGCGCGGATCTGACCCTATGCCACGGCGCACATTTTCAATATCCGCACCAAAGACTTCTGCAAGGTTAGACATCTCATTCATAAAACTAATTTTGGTGGCCAACATACAATTTGCCGCATACTTGGTTAGCTCGGCACTACGAATGTCCATCACAATGATTTTGTCATGGTTACGATTAAAAGGTGAGTACAATTCTCGAAGTGTCTTTTCTGCTGACTCGCTGTCAGTCCCTAAAATGATGCGGTCAGGACGCATGCAGTCATTCACTGCCGCTCCTTCTTTTAAAAATTCAGGATTAGACACCACATCAAACGTCACAGATTTACCTGCATCAGATAAAGTATTAGCAATCCTAGCTTTCACTTTATCTGCGGTACCGACAGGCACAGTAGACTTATTAATCACAACTTTATGGGATGCCATATGTGTAGCTATTGATTCTGCTACTGCTAATACATATTTAAGGTCAGCTGAACCGTCCTCATCAGGAGGCGTTCCTACTGCAATAAAAATCACTTCACCATGCGCGACTCCACGAGTGGCATCGGTAGTGAAGTCTACTCTTCCAGCTTCGTAATTAGACTTAACCAAAGGTGTTAAACCTGGCTCAAAAATAGGTATGCTCCCTTCCTTTAATTGGTCGACTTTATTCTGGTCAATGTCAATACACACCACATCATGACCCACTTCAGCCATCACGGCAGCTTGCACTAAGCCTACATAACCAATTCCAAATACTGTTACTTTCATCTAATTAAAATCCCTTAACCAACATGTATATTATATCTGAATTAAAATGAAACATACCTTATAAAAGCAAAAACAGGATCTAAACGCAACACCTGACTTAATTAGATTTACAATGATGTAATTAGTATGAATTTTGTGGAAGTCGGCAACATCATTCTATCGACAATAATTATCGATAAATGGTTAACTTTCAAGTGGAATTTATTACCACGGGAATGATTTTTTGCTTTATAAAAGGATAAAAACTATTAATTTAACGACAGAACCAATAATAACTATTGAGCTAGGCAAATTATTCAATTAGAATATTTCTAATATTTTTATTATATATAAGGAAGCGTCATGAAAAAAATTCTTACTGTTGCGATGGCAGTTCTATGTTTCGCAGGTAATGCATTTTCTAAGGAAAATACCGGCGGGACAGCAGCAACTACAACAGCAATCGGGACTATAACAGAACCTGTTGTAGTCGCGGCTGCAATTGGACTTGGCGTAGTGGGTGCAGTGGTTGCTAACAACCGTGGAAGTACACCAGTCATTATTGTTGATCCTCCTGGTCCTGGTCCTGGTCCTGGTCCTGGTCCTGGTCCTGATCCAGAGTGTGGTGCTGGCGAAGAGTTAATAGACGGTGTTTGTGTTCCAGTTACTACAACTACTACTGTAACAACTACTGTAACAAATACAGTTACGAATGCAGTAACTAATACAATTGCGCCCCCTGTAACTGTTACAGCTACAACAACATTGTAATAATTTAGTTTTTCAGAAAGCCGCCACAAGGCGGCTTTTTTATTGATGTTTTTAGTTACCATTCATACGGATATTTAACCCAATATGAACGTGAAAAACTTCCTAATTTTTGTATTCATTACAATATTAACTAGCAGTTGCAGCGGCACTTATAAAGCATATTATCAAACATTAGAAATCGCTTTTTCTACTCAAGAAGATATTAAATTAACATTGGATGAGGTGAAAAAATCAGATATTGACGTTATTTCGGTCAAACGCGGGAAGCGAGCAGTCGCTATTATGGCCCTAGCTTACCTAGAAAATAATCAACATAAGTGGGTGTCAAGTGACAACACAATGCTTATTATGGACAAAGGTCGCATAAAACGCACATTAGGCTTAAATAAAAACCTACTGCATTTATCGAATACCAATTTTGATCCTTTGCAGTCAATGACCAATCATTCAAACAATAAGTCGCAAACGTGGTCGCGCACCCTTGATCTTACAGGTGATGAATATGGCTACCCCATAGAATCAATATTCATCCAAGCATCTCCCGTTACAATACAAGCCCTAAGCCGCAATATAGAAGCAATTTTATATGTAGAAACATTGAAATATATGGCCCCTGCGAACTATATCCAATTCAACAAAAGCTGGAAAAATTTTTTTTGGTACACAAAAAGAGGTGTTCTGATAAAAAGTATACAAAAACTGACACCTCTTTCTGAATCTCTAGAAATTACTTATCTAAGTCGAATTGCACGACTAAATCAATAGTCACCGGATAAAACAATAATGATAATAAACTTTTTGATATGCCTACTGCTATTAAGCTATCTTACATTAAATACTGTAATTGCTTCAGTAACTGTGGCTGTAGGTAAGGAGCAATATATATTTACGCACTCGCCTCGCTTAATTGAGATTTTAGCTCCCTTAGCGAATCAAAAAAATTGGTATTGGCCAGGCGCAGTCTTGTTTGAAGTGGATGTTAGTCAACTAGAAAAAACACGTCAATTGTTGCTTAACAACCTTTCTATTCTTTCCAAACGCTACCAATCAGAAAATCCGAAACTAGCCCTATCGATAGAGCAGTTAAAAATGACTATAACAAACTGGTCTTTAGCTCGAAGGTTGCCTATTACTATAGATTACGATTTAGCTCGAATTGTTGCTGCAGCAAATCCTCAACTTCCTCATGGTCAATTTATATTAGAGCTGACGGAACGAAAAAATACATTACCGGTGTTTGGTGCAGTCAACAAGACAATTAAAGTAACACATCTTGCCCATTCCGATGTCGGTATGTATATAACAGATCAAATCAGATCTGATTTGGCTAATAGAGACTATTTAATGCTAATTCAGGCTGATGGCCGCACAATAAAAGCCCCTATTGCTTACTGGAATAAAACCCATCAAGAGGCAATGCCTGGCAGCCAATTATTTATCCCCTTTAGTGAGTCGTTACTTCAACCAGAATTCGCCATTATCAATCAACAAATAATGGCATTAGCACTAAATAGGTTGCAGCAATGAAATTTAAGATAAACAATAAACAAATGAAATTGTACCTATTCTTTATAATTTCATTGGTACTTTGCTCTTATTTACAAGCTCAAGAAACGAGCGAAGCATGGAACCTTTCACCTGTTGGCAGTTCTTTGATGGTCCACGGTGGAACTGGATTGATCCAGACTCCCACATCACGCATGTTAGCAGATGGCGATTTACGTGTGAGTTATACCGATAATGACGAGTACCGATTTTGGTCTGCAACAATACAACTGTTCCCTTGGTTACAATCAACTTTGCGCTACACTGATGTACGCAACCGTTTATACAGCGGCGCTGCAAGTTTTAGTGGCAATCAAACTCTTAAAGATAAAGGCATCGATGCTAAATTTCGAATATTAAAAGAAAGTTATTATTTACCTGAGCTATCGTTAGGTTTTAGGGATTTTGGTGGGACAGGTTTTTTTGAAAGTGAATTTATTGGTGTAAGTAAACAAGTAGGTGATTTCAATTTTCATTTGAACATGGGTTGGGGCTATTTAGGTACAACGGGTAATATCACTAACCCACTTTGTGATTTAAACAAAAAGTTTTGCGAGCGTCCAGTGGGATATAGCGGCCGTGGGGGAAAAATTGATTATCAACGATTTTTCAAAGGACCTGCCTCAATATTTGGAGGGGTGGAATATCAAACACCTTGGGCGCCCTTGCGTATAAAACTTGAATACGATGGTAATAACTACATAAACGATATTGCCAGTGAGGGCAACATCATTGCAAACGAGATCGCCAGCCCATTAAAACAAGACAGCCCTTGGAACATAGGCGCAGCGTACAGTTGGAATGATTTTGACTTCAGTGTCAACTTCCAGCGAGGTAATACTATAGGCTTTGGAGTCAATTATAATTTTAACTTGCATACTATAAGGCAGGTTAAAATTGACAACCCACCCCGTCAACTGAAAGCCAAAACCAACGATTTTCCTATCGAGCAGACAAACCGTAATAGACTAATAAAAGACCTTTACTATCAAGCAGGTTTTGCACTTGACGACTCGAATTTCACATCAGACTCGCTAACAGTGTTTGGCCAACAGACCAGCTACCGCAATAATGATGAAGCAATTGAACGGATGGGGCGTATTCTGGCCTATGAGCTGCCAGAATCCGTAAAAGAATACCGAATTGTCAATACACTAGGTTCTATTCCTTTAGTGGAGACAGTCATTGACGCTGATATGTTTAAGACGCAAACCAAATACCAAACACTAGAACCCGACTTAGCGAGTTCATACCAACGTCAATCTGTTAGTGAAGAATCCATTAATAGCTATAATCCATTATTAACGGCTGGTTTTTTCAGCGGTATCGAAGCCTTTTGGATCCAGACATTTGGTAACCCAGAAGACTTTTATTTATATCAAGCTGGTGTGTTAGTAAGTGGGGGGTATAGTTTTAATGGTAAAAGCAGTATCGCAGGTACGATTAAAGTCAATTTATTTGAAAACTTCGATAAATTCACCTTCACTACAGACGGTGCGCTAAGCACCTTACCAAGAGTTAGAACGCGTGCAAGAGAATATGTATCAAACCGTGAGGTAACCATGGAAAACTTGTTCTTACACTGGAACGATCGTATTGCTCCTAATTTATATGCCCAAGTTTATGGTGGATATTTAGAGACGATGTTTGGTGGCGTTGGTGCTGAACTGCTCTATCGTCCAGTGGATAGTAATCTGACTTTTGGTTTTGATTTGAATTACGTACAACAGCGGTCATACGAAAATGACTTTGATTTTTTCGATTATAAGGTACTAACCGGACACGCCAATATATTTTGGCAGCCACAATTTTTACCTGGCACTTTATTGACCTTAAATATTGGTCAATATTTAGCCAAAGACAAAGGGGTAACTGTAGACTTTGCTAAACGATTTGACAGTGGCATTATTGTAGGCGCATATGCAGCTTTTACTGACGTCAGTCCAGAAGAATATGGCGAAGGTAGTTTTACCAAAGGTTTTTACTTATCTATTCCTTTTGACTTATTCTCGCTCAAGCCAGCTAAAGGCGCAGGTCGATTACCTTGGATACCCATAGCACGAGATGGTGGACAGGCATTAGCTCGTCCAATTTCACTTTACAATACAACACAAGAACGGCACCATTCTACAACTAATAATGGATACAATTAAATGAAAGCAAACCTGATTATTTTTTACACCCAGGACGAACCAAAACTAGAAAAAAATAGAATGTTGCATAGGCTCAAAAAGGCGTAATTAAATAATAAAAATCAATGTTAATTTCTATTGAAAAATTTGAGTAAGTTCACGGAAGTTATTAAATTCTAGTTTGAAAAGATAGCTATCCTGACATATAATACTTTTCGTAAAATCATCGCACACGGATAGAAATTTCCTGCACTTACCTTCAAGGGCACATAGCTTGCTATTTAATATTTCTTTATTTTTTGTGTCCTTCTTGGCTGTATTAGGGTTTGTTTTTGTGCTTCGTCCAATTGCCAACAGTGTCGGACTAGTAGATAAACCAGGAAACAGAAAACAACATGTAGGAAATATCCCACTAATTGGCGGGTTAGCCATTTACGCTGCTATCACTATTTGCAGTTTTGCGCTTACGCCTTTTGATGCTAATTACAAGATGTACCTACTCTCAACATCTTTCATGGTTTTAATGGGTGCACTAGACGACTACCATGACTTAGACGCTAGATTGAGATTAATAGCGCAATTTCTAATTGGGTCTATTATGGTATTTGGTGCAAACCTATATATTCACAATTTAGGAGCGATATTCGGTTCTGAAATAATTGAACTGGGTGCTTTTGGCCAACTATTTACTGTTTTGTGTGTAGTGACTTGTATCAATGCATTTAACATGACTGACGGCGTGGATGGTCTAGTTGGAGCAATTAGTATTAATACTTTTATATCTATTGGAATTTTAGCTATTTATAGCAATGTACAGTTTGATATGAGTTTCACCTCAATATTAATAGGTGCAGTTTTTGCCTTTATGTTTTTCAATTTTGGTGAATTTAAGGGCGGAAAGTACAAAATATTTATGGGTGATGCTGGAAGTATGTTGATGGGGCTAACCGTTATTTGGTTAATCACATATTCAACTCAAGGTGAACAAGGTATTTTGAGCCCCATAACAGCAGTATGGATAATAGCAATCCCTTTAATGGATATGTTTTGTGTAATGTTAAGACGCGTAAAGTCTGGCTATTCACCACTAAAGGCTAGTCGTGATCACCTTCATCACATCTTAATTTTTAATGGCCTGACAAATTTACAAACCACCCTGACTATCCTGGTATTAAGTATCGTATTTAGCTTTATCGGGATATTATCCGAAATTTATGCAGTGGCGGAGAGTTTTATGACAGTTTTTTTTGTTATTACGTTTATCTGTTACAACATAATAATGACCCGATGTGATAAGAAAATATCACTTTCAAATCTTAAATAAGGTAATGCTACAACAAGAATTAATAGTATGTGGTGTTATACATTTATCTCTTGCAGTAACGTTTAGATAGTATGGTTTTTAACGACAAAATCGGTCTAAAATAATGTATCCTTTAATAACCGTTTATCTACCTACTCATAACAGAAAAGATTTAGTTCCGAGGGCTGCAAACTCTGTATTAGCTCAAGATTATGATAATTTTGAATTAATTATTGTTAACGATGGATCATACGATGATACAAAAGCAATTCTTGATAAATTTTACGGTAATAACCCTAAAGTCAGAATAATACATCTCGAAGAACCCAAAGGTGCATGTCATGCAAGAAATATTGCCATTAAAGTTGCTAATGGTAAGTTGATTACGGGTATTGACGATGACGACGAATTTTTGCCTCACCGATTATCTTCACTTTATGAAAATTATGATGAATCTTATGCATTCGTATGCTCTGGTTATCTATGGAATTATGGGTATAAAACAAGAGAGCGATTCGTAAATGAAAGGAAAATTGATCTAAACGATATACTCAGTCTAAATGAAGCATCGAATCAGGTGTTAGTCAAAACGTCTCGGCTAGAAGAAATTGGAGGATTTGACCAAACACTGGTCGCTTGTCAAGATTATGATTTATGGGTCAGACTTATATCTAAATATGGTGATGCATTGAGGATCAAAAATGCTACTTATATCGCTCATGTAGGCCATGAAAAAGAGCGTATTTCAAATACAAAGAACCGTTTATTAGGTTACTCACAATTTTTTGAAAAACATAAAAACTTGATGAACGAAAAAAACATAACAAACCAAGGTTTTCTCAGAATAGTCGCCAATGAAGAAAAATTATCTTCTATAGGTTTGCTTCAACAAATAAAGGCAGGTTACCCAATACTCAAACTGAGATATTTTATCTCATCTCGATTTAAGTACCTTGCAATGTTGAGAAAACGATATTTAAAACATGGAAAAATGAGTTAATATTAACAAGTAAATTAAATCTTTGATTGTCCAATAATAAACAGTAGAACTATATATGACACCTATAACGCTTGAAAATTTAATAGAATGGACTAAAAAAGATTTTTTGAAACTCTTAATCATTTCCATAGTATTCGCTATTATTTCAGTCGTCTATGCATTGAGCATTCCTAATGTGTACTCGTCAAAATCCGTAGTCATGTCAAATTTATCAGAATCCTCTGGTATAGGCGCAAGCCTCGGACAATTTAGTGGTATTGCCTCGTTAGCAGGTATAAATTTACCTAGTGGCGGTACCTCTCCTGAGGTTTTAAAAGAAATGCTTCTATCAAATTCATTTTTGGCGAGTTTTATTCGACAAAATGAGTTAGAGCTCCTGCTGATGGCCGCTATAGATTATACTCCTTCTACAGGCGATTATGTGTATAACGAAAAATTATACGATTTCAAACAAAAAAAGTGGACTAGAGAAGTTGGTTACCCACTAAAAGTTTCCCCGTCTGACTCTGAGTTAGTACATAAATTTAGAAAGCTTTTTAGTGCATCATACGATCGAAAAACAAAGTTAATCACACTGAGTTTTAAGTTTTACTCTGCCGAGTTTACTAAGATATTACTTGAAGATTTGATTACCTTCTTCAATGATTATATGCGCAAAATTGATTTAATTGATTCTGAAGAAAATTTAAATGATTTACAAAAAGAATTAGAAAAAGTTCAACTTACAGAAATCAAGGTTTCGTTGCAGCAAATTATCGAAGAACAACTTAAAAAATCTACTTTCGCTAAAACAAGAGATCAATATGCTATTCGCATAGTTGAAGCCCCGCAGGTAGCAATGAGCAAGAGTGAACCAAGACGTTCACTTATCTGTGTAGTCATCACAACATTTGGCGTAATCTTTAGTGCTTTGCTTTTATGGACAAGACGAGCAATTAAAAGTAATGTCTGAAAAAGATTTATCCATCCGTGTGTATGAACTTTATAAACTTCTTTTTTTCATATTTATACTGAATTTTTTACTTTTTCAAAATGCTTTGAGCACCATACTTGGTATACCATCCTTTGTAGATGAAATTATTCAGGCCATTATGTTAATGTTAATTGGCCTGAGTTGTTTCAGAAATAAAAATGCTCGATTTATTCTTAAGGTTTATATTCTATTATTCTTTGTTTTTATGGCTTTTAGTGTAGAAGCGTTTTCTCATAGAGGTTTGAGTAACGTGGTACAGCAAATATTTGTTCATTTAAAGTATGTTGTCTACTTAGGTTTTTTTAGTATTTTTATGGATAGAGTCTTACTCGATAAGGTAGTTCGTTTTTATTTTATCGCAACGCTTTTTTTCTTAGTCGTGAACATCCTACTTCCAGTTGAGTTTACTGCATTACTGGAACAAACATTAAAGACGCGATTTGGGATTGCGAGGCCAATAGGTATACAAGGACAAACAGGCAATCTGGGCTATACGGCTGGCCTTTACTGCATATACTTTATTTGTCAAAAAAGCCAACAAAAGGAAATAGTTAAGTATCTAAAGGCGTTTCTATTTTTTATTATTGTAACGCTGACAACAGTAAGAACTGCTTTAATTGTGTTTCCACTGGTTTTGCTGTGGAGATTCAAGCAATCGTTTAAATTATTCAGTGCTTTGTTAATATTAGGACTAATTTTATTCTTTTCTATCGGTACAAATAAAATTGCCGATGAAGTGATAGCCATCACTGAACAAAATTTTGAAAGCATGGCCGACGATCCAAGCAAAACTGCCTATATAAGGGGGATGATGATTTATTTTGCTTTTGACTTGGCAAACGACCGATTTCCGATAGGAACAGGGGCTTCCACTTTCGGCACAGTTAAGTCTGATAATAGTGCGATTTATACAGAAATCGGTATGCAAGATAGTCGTTTTTTTATTGAAAAAGAAGGTATCTACGACAGTAATTTTGCCAGTTTATTAGGTGAGTTTGGGTACATAGGCGCATTGATATATTACATTTTCTTTATTTTAATTTGTCTCAAAGTAAGTGAATTTTACGGTTATAGAAACACCACAGAATTTAAGTTTGTATTCTTTGTTTTCTTCACTATTTATAGTGTTACTGGTCCTGTTTTTATGAATACTTACCAGATAGTCATATTTATTATAATCTTGCTTGCAGCTGCTCACAAAAAAATAACACGAGAAACACCTATGCAAATAGACACTGTAAAGGTGAAGTAATATCATATGATTAATAAAATAATGAATCCTCAAGACTTGCCATTCACAGTCCAAAGGATGAACCTGAGTCAATTATTTACACAGGTAAACCTATTATCTTTTGGTATTTAATATATGTGCGCGGGCTTTAAATGATTGTTACATTGGTAAAAGGTGCCTTAAAGATATTATCAAACCGATCTTTAGGTATTGCACTAAACTTATTTTCCCTCGTGTTGTTAACAAGGATCACAGAACAAGCGACAGTTGGAACAATACTTATTTTTACGAGTATCTATTTTCCACTGAGTGTATTACTGAGGTTTGGTCTTGAACAAACGATGTTGAAATTCGCAGCAGATGCCTACCCAAGTCATTCTGCGAACAATTTGTTAAGAGCTAAAATCCTCAAGTCTTATGTACTTATATCAGGCACATTAATACTGGTGTTTTTTGTTGGTGTGCAGCTGCTAGTTGAAGACGACTCGCACCAACACATGTTGAAAATATTTGCTTGGGCTTGGTTATCTGCATTGACATTTATTCTGTCTGAACAGTTATTAGGAAATAGAAAATTTTTTATTGGGTCAATGACAAAAAATAGTATTGCGCCATTGATCACATCGTCGTTTTTTCTTTATTTTTATCTGTCTAAATCATCAATATATTTAGACGACATATTATCCGTATATATCATAAGTTTTGCTGTGACGACTCTGATTGTGTTGAAGCTTGTATTGAATATTGGAACAGCTGAAATGCCCAAACAAGTACAAGATATCAACATTAAATTATTGATTACTTTTTCTATCCCCTTATTATTTGTACAAAGCATTAATTTTCTTAATGCCCAGTCTGACATCTGGTTTATTGCATCTTCTTTTGATAAAAATACCGTAGCATATTATGGTGTAGCTGCAAAAATTGTTTTTTTTGTTAGCTTTTTCTTAACTATTTCAAGTGCTGCTTTAGCACCATATGTGGCAGAATATCGTCGGGAAAATAAATTACAACAGCTGCAACTGTTGGCACAAAAAATTGCTACTATAGCTTTGTTTCCAGGCTTAGCATTTTTTATCGTGATCCAGATCTTCGCCGAAACAATTCTCAATGTCTTATATGGGCCTGATTATACTCAAGGGGCTAATATTTTGCGAATAGCATCTGCTGGCCAGCTCATCGGGGCGATTGTTGGGCCATGTGGCTATTTATTGATTATGTTTGAAAAAGGAAGGCAAATAGCGCGTCTTTCTATATTTACTACCCTGGTGCTGATTAGTATGATGTGTTTGGGATATGCCCTTGAATTGCCAATAGAATTTTTTGCATTCTGTACCGCGTCCGCAACCATTATCTATCAACTAGGATTATGGCACCTATGTAAAACCCTTTGCTCAATTAAAAGCCACGTTTCTTTTGGAGTGTTCAATGTTCGCTGAACTGATATTTAAGACTATTGGCGCTTTTAGGAGAGTCTATTTATGGTCACTAAATAAATATTATAAAAAAAGGTTAAATATCGAATCTTCTGTGCGTTTAGGGTTCGTTAAAATGGATAAAAAAAATATAACCATTGCTAAGGGTACATATATACAGAGTGGTGAAATATTTTCTGGTGATGCACTCGTAACAATAGGAAAATATTGCGCAATCGGTAAAAACGTATCGATTAAAGCAAGGACACATGACTTAACTCAGCCAACGCCTGATGAGATAAACCTTGTGAACAAACAAAAATTTGCCAACATTTCAATTGGTGACAGAGTGTGGATTGGTGACAATGTGTTTATTAAAGAAGGAATAAATATAGGTAACGATGCTGTTATTGCAGCCAATAGTGTCGTAACGAAGGATGTACCGGCGAAAATGATTGCTGGCGGTGTGCCCGCAAAAATATTAAGAGAAAACACGTCACTAATTAGAGTAAATGCATGATGTTTTTTAGAGTTAAGAGAGTGTTATTTCTCTCGTTTTTGCACTTTTTTAAGTGGTTCCTATCCATTCGGACAAAGTTGTTTTCATTTAGAACGCCAATAAACCAAGGCTCTAACTATTCGCCTGTATTTATTGTTGGCTCTGGTCGTTCTGGCAATACACTGCTTAGAAGGATCCTGAATAGAAATGAAGCATTGTTCATTCCACCTGAAACATATGTTTTGGGACGCTCCATTGCGCAATGGACATTTTTGCCTTTTTTAGGTGCTAATAGATTAAAGCAGAAAATGGCCAAAAATTTAATTGAACATAAAGAATTCTCTACATTTGGCATTGACTGTCCTCAAAAGTTAATGAATAGCATTAATTCTCCTGACAATATTAATCTTGCGGACTCAATAAACGCCTTCTATATGCACTATGCAGATGTTCATGGGATAACCGCCCAGCGTTGGGCGGATAAAACACCATTGAATACATACTATATATTTCAAATCATGGCTGTTTTTCCTGCGGCCAAATTCATCCATATAAAAAGAGACCCTTACGACACAATATCGTCATACATGAAATCTAATTTGTACAACAATCTAACAGAAGCATCATTTCGTTGGTTTGATTCGATTAACTTGCTTAAAAGCTTTGCTGTAGATTATCCAGAGTCAATAGTGGAAATTTCATACGAAGACATGGTTACCGCTCCAACCCCTACTATAAAAGCAGTATGTGACTTCATTCAGGTTGAATTTACGCCGGATATGCTAGAAGTAGATAATAATGTTGAAAACCTAGGTGATGTAAATTCATTGAAACATCATCAAAATGTAAAAAAACCCATAGATAAGAGCCGAATTGGTCAAGGCAAAAAAAGCTTATCGCCTCAGCAGATTAATATCATTGATCGTTTTTTAAAAAAACTGTCCTGATCTATTCTGAGCCTTACAGTGAAATACCTCCGTAATAATGTACTTATACTTACCAATATGGGAGCGAGTGCAGCCACTCCCTACATTGGTAAATTTGTACGTGATCAGAGAGATGCAATTGCACCTATTTTTAATGGCGATATCGAATATTTCGAAATGCCCGAAGTGCCCATTAAAAAGTTAAAATACCTTCGGTTTTTTTATAACTTTCTATTTTTTGTCCGAAAAAAAAACTTCTCAATTATTCACGTACACTTTTATTTCCCAACCATAATCGCTGCATTTTTGTATCAACGCTTTATCAATAAAAATTGTAAGATTTTTGTTACCTTTCATGGTAGCGATGTATTTCTTTATTCAAGGCGAAATAAAATGTACTACCACTTATTAAAGTATGTGGATAATTATATTTTCGTAAGCAAGGGGTTATATACAGGTTTTGTAGACAAATTTGGCCCTATAAAAAAACCTGTTCATATTTTGTGTGCAGGTATCAACCCACTCTTTTTTCAAGACAGTGTTTCATTTTCACAGAAGAAGTGTTACGACTTAATCTTCATAGGCACCATTAATGAGAACAAAGGGGCTGATCGATTGCATCACATATTAATGAACTTACCCGGTCAATTAAGAGTGATAATTGTAGGTCGTGGTCCAAGGGAAGATATATTTCATACTGATTTTCTTGGCAAACATGAAATAACCCTAGCCGGCTCTTTACATACTAAAGAAGTGATTAAGGTACTTAAGCAATCTAAATACCTGATAAATTTAAGCCGTAATGAATCATTTGGTATGGTCTTATCAGAGGCTATGGCGGTGGGAACACCGGTAATTGCAACCGAAACTGATGGAAGTGTTGAACAGGTTACTCACAAAAAAAATGGCTTTTTATTACCACAAAATAAGTTATCATTTAACACCACAGGCTTGACTATCACTAAGCAAGCATTAGAAATTGATGAAACACATTACGCTTTAATGGTTGAAAATGCCAAACGTAACAGTCAACAATTTAGTATGCACCGCGTCAGTCATAAAATCGCAGCAATGTATGAATCTGAAATAATAAATCAATCACAAATCGAGTGAAAATTTGGCACAAAGTTACATAATTACCACAAAAATCGCAGGACTGGATATTCATGGCTTTTCGTCATTCGAACAACTTTTAGCTGAAATTATAACTAAAGGTAATAAGATTATTCCTGGTTTTGCAGTAGCCATTAATCCAGAAAAAATAATGCTCTGTCAACAAGACACACATATCCGGCAGTTACTCGAAAGCGCGACAATAAGATACTGTGATGGAATTGGTGTACTAAAGCTAGTAGAAAAGCGCAGCGCAACTGTCTTGGCGCGTATTCCAGGTTGTGAGTTGTGGGAGCATCTTATGCGTCAAACTGTTGCTATGCAGATACCGGTTTTTGTTTTGGGGGGGGCACCAGAGGTTAATCACAAAACAGTACTCACATTAACTCAAGGCTTGGATGTAAATGTGGTTGATCATCAAGATGGCTTTTACCATAACGAAGAGCAAGTGATACAAAAAATCAAAAAATCCCAAGCAAAAATTGTAACTGTTGCCATGGGCTCACCTAAACAGGAGGAATTTATTGTAAAATGTATGGCTCAACACCCAGACTGCTTTTACATGGGTGTAGGTGGAACATACGACGTATTTACTGGTGAACAAAAACGCGCTCCAAACTTGTTTAGAAATAATGGGCTGGAGTGGCTTTATCGACTGATAAACCAACCCACTCGGATCACTAGACATGTTCGGTTGATTAAATTCATGTATTTGTCTATTTTGGGTAGAATATAATTTGTCGTGTTAGGTTAGCAGCCTGCTGTTTTATATTAAGGTGTAAAATACATGTCGACTGTTGAGATTCTGAGAATGACGCTGTCCAGATTAATTGATCCGTTTTCGTTACTTTTATTGCTGATACTGTTCACCAGCTTGGTGTCTGTCTTTCGCTTTAAGGGCCGCCATCTTGGCACAAATTTAATTCTTGGATGTGCCAGTCTGCTATACTTTTTCTCCTTGCCTGTAGTCTCAATCCAAATAGTCAAAAAATGGGAACAAGACATTCTAATATTTCAGGGTACGGATATAAAAGTAGACTACATTTTGGTTTTGGGGTGTGGACACATTGAAGGTATCAATCTGCCTCTTAGCAATCAATTGTCTACCTGTTCATTACGCAGATTGGCAGAAGGAATATTTGTACAGAAGTCCCTAGGTGAAGTGCCTTTATTATTTACAGGCGGAAAAGGTTGGCACTCAGCTTCCCATGCCAGTGTAATGAGTAAGGTCGCCAAAAAATTTGGAGTATCTGAAGAGTTAATTATCGAACTAGACGTTGGCCACACAACCTTACAAGAAGCTGACGCATTACAAGATCTCATTGCCAATAAAATTATTGTTCTAGTTACCAGTGCCTCACATATGAAACGCGCTATAGAAGTTATTTCACAAACAAATCCTAAAAAAATAATCTCGGCGCCAACCAATTTTTATGGTGTTAAGCCTAAACCTGCAATGATCCTTAACTTCATTCCAAATTTAAATAATGTAGCAATAGTAGCAAGGTACACCCATGAAGAAATCGGAAGATTTTACAGTATCGTTATGAATTGAAGTAATTAACAAACTTTATGGTTTAGACCGTAACGAACACTCCAATATTCGATAATTAGATGCCAAACATAGGATGTAACAGATTCTGTGTAACTGCCATTAGTTAAATATGTCCATCGAGCCTAGACTCGAACTCAATCAAAAAGCGACTCATTGCTTGACGCCAGTTTCTTATGGGCATTGTCCATTTTTTAGATGCATCCATGATGGCCAGATAGACCATTTTCTTAGCTGAATCATCGCTTGGGAACACCTTACGCTTCTTTAATGCCTTGCGAATAACACTGTTGAGCGACTCTATCGCATTAGTGGTGTAAATCACTTTACGTATATCGTCAGAGTAATTAAATATGGTGTTGAGGTTGTGCCAATTGGCATGCCAGGACTTGCTGATTTGCGGGTACTTGTTATCCCACGTTTCTCCAAAACGCTGTAGTTCAAGCAAGGCTTCGTCTTCCGTGTTTGATTGATAGACCTTCTTCAAATCAGCGGTAACGGCTTTGTAATCTTTCCAGGGCACGAACTTCAGTAAATTACGCACCATGTTGACGATACAGAGTTGAATGTAGGTTTATGGGAATACAGCATTAATGGCATCAGGGAAGCTTTTGAGGCCATCTACGCAAGCTATTAAGATATATTTAACACCGCGGCTCTGTAGCTCCGTGAGTACGTTTAACCAGAACTTTGCGCCCTCGTTCTCAGCTATCCACATACCCATCAACTCCTTCTGACCATCGGTATTGATACCCAAGGCCAGAAAGATAGACTTGTTGATGACCTGTTTATCTTGGCGTATTTTAATCACGATACAATCCAGATAAACAATTGGATATACCGCATCCAGTGGCCGTGCTTGCCACTCAGTCACCTGTTCAATGACAGCATTCGTCACACGTGGCACCAAAGTCGGCGATACCTCTGCCCCGTACCATTCATCAAAGGCCTCGACAATTTCACGGGTGGTCATGCCTTTGGCATACAGCCACAGGGTTTTATCGTCCATAGAGGTAAAACGGGTTTGCTGTTTTTTAACAAGCTGAGGCTTAAAAGAGCCATCTCTGTCACGCGGAGTATCAAGCTCAAACTGACCATCTTCGGTATTTACACGTTTGCTTGTTTTGCCATTGCGGTTGTTACTAACACCTAATTTCTCATGTTTTTCACATCCCAAATGCTCGTCCATTTCTGCGTTCAATGCCGCTTCAACAGTGACTTTCTTGAGCATCTGACTAAACTCATTCAAATCTTGTGGGGTCTTAATACTTTTGGCGGCCTCTTTAGCGAAGGCCTCTAATTCATTTTTAGTTATCATTACCTATCCTTTAACTCTGTTTAGAGTAATTTACGATAGGCAGTTACACAATATTTGTTACAGGCTGGCCAAAAGATTCTCGTTTGAACGATACGCATTAACATCAATTCAACAACATTTGTCGCACTTTACTGTCATTTACACTATAGACTAAGTTTAATACATTCAGGTCTCCTTCCATAAAAGTGAGCGTCCGGGGAACCCCATCTTCCACTAGTGTTCTGGTCAACTCCAACCGGACACTTTCTTTAAAGACATTTCATGGTTTATCGGTGACATATCGGTATTGACTGTATGCAGTCGATCTTAGTTGTAATACTTTATATAAGTCGTAACATCTTACTTCATATGTTCAAGGGGCGGTTGAGCAGTTTTCAATATCCAGTCATGTTTCAAACTGCCAAAGAATCGGTCTACCCCACATCGTCCATTGAGGCGAGTATCCATAACCCTTTAGCAGTTTTTTCAAAACGACGGCTGGTAAATTGTAGCCCTGGTCACTGTGGAACACGAGCCCCTGTTTGGGCTGTATCAAATTTACCGCCTTGGTAATAGCTTTACTTATCAACTCTGTCGTCATCTGTTTTTCTATGTGCCAACCCACACGTTATTGGGTGCCAGTGGATTGAAGTTCTGGTTTAACAAGCTATCTGCAACTTTATCACTGTATTTACGCTTTGTGATTACTTTGTAGGCGAGTCGTGGTTCCACCTTCAATTTCAATTTTATCATCAAATTTCGGTTTAAATATTGGCCAATGTTAAAGCCTTCCTCATTCAGTTTTTTAGACAGCTCTCTGCTGCCTAAACTATCCCTACTGACTTTAAACAGCAGCTTAGATCATTGATACAGTGACACAACTCCTGCACCGTTATCAACTTCCCTGGGCGCGTTTGCCAAGCATAAAACGCATACTTACCTACCTTCATCACGCGGCACAAGATATGAACCGGATAATTCGCTGCTTGTGACTTTATAAAGCAAAAATTTACTTCATTTCTCTCGCGAAGGAGGCTTTTTTTTAATATTTCTTCCTCCATGCGTAATTCTTTATTTTTTTTACGCAGACGTTTAACTCTTCGCGCTCATCTTCTACCAATTATTTAGCAGCATCTGGCACTGAATAACCTTGCTCTAACACCAAGGCAACGGCTTCAGTTTTGAATTCTTTTGGGTATTGCTTGTAGCTACGTCTTTATGACATTTTTACACCTTAATATTTGACAGTTAATTATCTCTTATTAAAGTGTCCGATACCATTTAACCAGAACACTGTTGGCGGCTTTATATTTCTTTTTATACCGCACCCACACGCCTGCTTCTTTCATCAATTGTGCTGTTTTCCTCCGACTCACTGGAAGGCTCAGCGTATTAAATACTGTTTGAATGCGTCACTCATCATAGGTGTTATCGCTGAACTTGGCGATATCCTTTACCCACTCCAACATCTATCGATCCGTCAAATCATCAGGCTTATCCGTTTGGCGCTTCTGGTAACTGTAATAATTGTGACTTTGTGCACCCAGAAGCCTGCAAATTAAGCGCACATGCCAGGTGTTCTTATATCAGGTAATAAACCAATATTTCACTTGGTTCCTTTGGCAAATAAGACTGTTTTTTTATATATCACGCTCCATTTGAGACGCTTGACTTGCCCCTTCAAACTGGGAATTTCAGCTTGCTCAGGTTTTAGGGCGCCATTATCTCGAAAAGCATGACCAACATCTTCTTCGGCACCTTTGAGCCAACGACCAAATATCTTAGCAATGATATCTAAATTTCTAATAGCCTCGACTCGACTATGTTTTTGCTCTACCACTAATGCGATGGCATCCAATTTAAATTTTTTGAGTATTTCTTACGTGCTATCATTATCTAATTCAAGTTAAGGCTATTATGTATTAACTAGAGGGTCTCATCTTTTCAACCATGCCAGACCAATGCTACCCGTCTTTTGATGCCTAACAACCTTAGTTTTGACAATTTGGAGAAAGAAGTACACGGAGTATTAACCTCAGATCGAGGTCTGCAACTTGCCTCAGTGTTAAGCATGATGATAACTGGGCACTACCCATTCGATAAGTAGGATGCGATTAAGATGCAGAACGAGTTTAAAAATAGCTATCAAAATTTAAAGTGATTAGTTTTTTAGATGATTTAGAAGGTTTTGCCAATTCATGGCATAAAGAATTAGGTAAGAAGCCCAACATTGGTATGTTGAATAGAACTAAACACAGATTTTCCGAGAAAGAACAGCAACACTATGACAAGTTGGTAGCGCTTTTCAAAACACTTGAAGTCCTAGCTGCAGTAAAAGATTTATGTGCCGTAGAAACCGAAAATTACCAATATGCAAAGCAACCTTATGGCTAAGCCTTTTATAAAGGTATATTCATACGGCGGCATTTATTTTGCGTTGATTTTTTATTCAGACAACCAACTAAACGCTAGCATCAACCTTATTCTTAACATTCAACCACATCTTTTCTGTTAGCTGTTTATAACTATCAGCTTTTTCGTTTATTTTTTCGATGAATTGATTGTTATCAGCCAAAGCACTCTCTAATAAGGCTAAAAGTGCCGACTCTGTAGCAGTGGGGTCAATAAGTAAGTCGGGCACAGCATAGTCATTAAATAAATGTTCATACTTGTGACTCCAACTGGTGCCCAGACACACAACACCTTGTGATAAAGCACTAACACAACCGTGAAAACGAGAGCACACAACCGCCCGTGAATTACCCAAAATCCCTTTTATCTTTAAAGGTGCTGACTCTTCAATCAGCTCCAACTGGTCACCAAAAAGATGGTTAAGCTTATGGCAGATTTCTCTGTCGCCTTCCCCTTCATGATTGAGTAACACTGGCTGATAGCCAAGTTTAATAGTATGTGCCATGAGTAAAGTCATGATGGTAAAATAATGCTTTTTCCATGCTTGATTTTGATTTTTTTTACTCAGCATATTGCTGTTTGGGACAAAACAAACCTTTCTGTCACCTTGTTGCCAATAATCGGGGAGCACCCCTTCAACCGCATTAGTAAAATCTGGGTATTGCTTTAGATGAGGTAAAGGCCCCACTAAGACTTGAATATGTTTTAACGACTCATCATCGCGGGCACAGATTAAAGCAGCATGCTTTAAGTTTGCACAAAGCGCGCGTTGATCTTGCTTACGAGTAAAAGGCCCAAAAGCTTGAGGTAAAAAAACATATTGCTTGCCGTGCTTTGCACTCCTGCTTAATTCAGCACCTAAATGCCTTATTTGTAACCAACCCCACTGATCACCATAAGCAAAGCCTGAAGCGTCGAGTACAATATCTATATCTGCTTCAGTCAAAATGCCCCAGGTTTTAAGATAACGGTGAAAAGACTTAGGCATGCAATAGAAAAGACCATTCAAATCTAGTCTGTTTTTTCTGAGCGACAATTTTTGATAGGCGCCAAGCAATGCACGCTGTTTATATGACGACAGAGGCCCACCTTTGAGCACTATGTCGGCATCTGGCCAATACTGTTCTATTCTTGCTAAAATAGCAGATAACATTAATTCAGCACCCTTATTGACGAACTGCACGCCCTTTATTTCGATTTTCACCTTTACATCCCTTTAATCAATATATCGTTACCTTTTTTCTGCGAAAATGGCACGCCGCCATCTGCAGCGCCATAACCAACCGCAATCAACATGATTGGTCGCTCATAAGGCTTAAGCTGTAATTTCTTTTCCATCATTTGTTCTCTTGATTCAATATCTGGCCAATTAATAGGGCAAGTTGATAGCCCCATAGTTTCGCAGGCCAGCATAAATTGCATCGACGCCAATGATGCATCTATATAAACAACGTGGCGATCTCGCTCCATGGGGTAAGCACTTAAGTCACCTACCACCACCACAACACATTGTAAATTTTCGGCAAAACCCGCCGTTCCCATGGCACATTTAGCTATTTCGGTTGCCCTTTGATTATTATTGGCAATATAAAAACGATATGGCTGGCGATTACACGCAGATGGGGCGAGGCTTGCTGCCTCTATTGCTTTTCGTAACTTGTTATCTTCAACAGCCAAGTTTTGGTACCAGCGAACTGAACGACGCCTTTGCATCAAATTAGAAAGCTGCTCATATGAGATATCAGTTTTCGGTAAAGACGAATGGGGATAAGGAATAGACTTGTTAGCGCCCGACGATAAAGGTGCCGCAGCTTTAAATAAATCAAGTGCTTTAAGAATAATGCTAGATGAGCCAATAATAGAAAAATATTCGGTCAATACATCTGCCGCCCACTTCCATTCATTTTTACACAGTTGACCTTGCTGGGTGCTTGAGCAAAAATTTTCTACTGTCTCGAGGATATAATCTTCCGCAAATATTGCACGTCTGGGTTGCATTATTAGCCCTTTTTCAAGGCGATGGATATTCCTTCTTAGCAACGCACTACTCACACCAATTTTAGTTAACGAGTCTTTATACTGCGCCCTACCCGCCAAAACAGCTTTATGTTCGCGATCAAATTGACGGCTAACAAAGGCGTAATAAAACCAGGCACCTAAACCCGTTTTAGCAAAAAACATCATCAACCTTTCATCGAGTTTCAGTTTTATATGCTTTAAAAACGGCACTAGTGATTTAGGGATGAGTGCAATTATTACTTTCTTCATTAATCTTCATTCTCAACGTAATAAATTCCAATATCGCTGGCCAAATGTAAAGGGCAAAATAAAAGAACGAGTCATTACTTTAGCAATAGGGATAGTGCTTGGATGCAACCAAAAAGTCACATAAGACGCACTAGCATAAGATAACACAGTCGCATAAGCTGCTCCAATTCCTCCAAAGCTAGGAATGAGAAAATAATTGGCCGCAACATTAATCACGGCAACAGTGCCATGGCTAACGAGCGAAAATTTAAGTAAATGCTCAGCGATTAACCACTTACTAACTAACGCCGACATAACTACAAATAACCCAGCCCAAATATGAATAGTCAGTATGCTGGCACTTTCAGAATAGGCCTCTCCAAACAATATGGGGATGAGCATGGGTACAAAAAGAAAAGCTCCATACCACAGAGCACTCCACTGACAAATAACAGATCTGCTATAAACTTTGTTAATACAGACACATAACTTAGCATCTGGCAGTTAACAAGGCCGGAAAAACCGAAATTACCACAGCTGCAGCAAAAAAATACCATACTTCTGATAGTCTAACTGCTACCGAATAAATACCCACTGCTTCTAGTCTCACCATTTGTTCTAACATGATTTGACCAATTTTAAGGTAGATAACTGCAGCCATACCAGACAATATTAACCAACAAGATTGCTTGATTAGCTTACCACCACAGACCCAATCTCATTGGTTGAGTTGTAATGATCCAGATGCACGGACAAAAATAAACAAAAAGCCCAAGCCAAGAACGACCTGTTCAAATGTAAAATACTAATGAGTAAAATAATATTTGTTAAATTAACCACACCGATAATTTAAAAGCGGCAAACAACACAAAATTGCGCCAATCAATGCAATTATTAATCGAAACAAATAACATTAGCAACAATTTCATCGTTAGACTGGAGTTGATTATTCAGCTCACGGACAACAATTGAATTTAGGTCTAGGGCTACAATTGGCCCTAACATAGCAATAATAGCTAACAGATAACGCAGTTTGCCAAAATTGCCTGGTCCTAACTGTCTTGCCAACACCCAGATAGTCACGAGAGCAACCAGCATAGAAAGTAGCTTTTCGCTAAATAACTAAGAGATATTCTTGATAATAAGTGTAAGCAACACAAATACCCATATCAGTAGTTAGAAGGTTATGTCTAGTCTGCATACAAACTCGCTTAAATCGGAAGGCACACTTACGTCAGCCATACAAAAAAAAGACTCCACCGATTAGCCTACCAGCCGGTTTTGTATGCAAAACTACTTTTTATTCTGGTTTATATCAGTTTCTAACATTGCCAAACGTTGTACTAAACGATTTATGGTCACTTGCATCTTTGCCCGCTCTATGTCGGCAACTAACAATTTTATAAGCACCACGCCAAAACCAATGATTAACGGAATTATAGGTGGGTAAGCAATTCCTAGTTTAAGTCCCATCACATCATTTAGTTGAGGGAAAAAACCGTAAGTTAAAATACCTAAAGAAATCAGCGTCCACTTTAAGCCATCTCGAGTAATCAAGTGGTCTTTTCGTACCATCCAAAAAATACTGATACCAATTATAAATGCGAGCACTGAGGAAATAATTTGTGGAGTACTCATTAAAGCCCTTGTTTTAGTCGATTAGTGAAACGACTTGTCTTTTCTGGTACCGCCTTCACTAAGCATAAAAAAAGTGTAATAAACATGTAATAACCTACTTTACTCCAAGATGAGAATATTCTGGAGATACCCGACTCTCTGAGTGGCATTTGCACCGGTACTTCTTGGATCTGAAGCCCCGCTGAGCGCAACATCAATAATACCCCCATGTCTTGGTACTCTAACAATGATGCCTGACGACTGGTTAGCACATCCATAGCAGGTTTTTTATAAAGCCTAAAACCAGACGTAAGGTCATATACGCTTATGCCGGTTAACTTTTTAAAAAGTGTCCAAGCAACCCTTCTGCTAAATGAGCCTCTCTCAACACAGGCCCCTATGACCACATCACAATCACCTCTGGCCGCAGATAACAATTTCCCCACATCTGCAGCACGATGTTGGCCATCCGCATCCATAGTGACAGTCACATCATAGGCGTTTTTACAAGCATATCTTATACCTGTCTGAGTCGCCAACCAAGCACCCTTAGACTCTACATGAGGCAGAACCATAGCACCATTAACTAAGGCCAGTTGTGCAGTATTATCTTCACTGGCGTCATCCACCACAATGATGTCACACACGCAGCAACGCTTAACCTCTGTAATGACTTTAACAATGGTTTGTGCTTCATCTTTTGCTGGAATGACAATTGCGAGTTTAATAGGTACGACCTTGATTTTAAGAGAGCTTGATTATACGCAAGTTTGAAGCTGTTTGATATAACGTTGAACTGCATCTTAATTTATGACGAATTATTGTATGATTGAGATAAGTAAAATTTGAAAAAGCCTGTCTCTGGCGTCCTAACTTACAATGACATCAAAATTCAACCTTATGTTTTTTGTATCTAACACTGCAAACAATCTTTATAGACTTTGGGAAACGTTCCATTTATCGCTAATACCCATGTGAATGAGATCATCTTTGATGTGACGTTTAAAACTATCCGGCAAGTCAGACTCTGAAAAAGTGTCCTGCATCTGTGAGTAATGTGCGCTGCCAAAATACTTACCTAGCCTAATAAGGATATCAAAATCAGAATATCGATGACCGCTGCCTTTTTGGCACAAGACCAAAATGCCCAAGCAGCAAATCCCTCAGGTAAGTAGCAATGTTTAATATGCCTCACAACTATGAGTTTTTCAGAGCTAATACTCAACAAGTCTGCTCATCACACCCTTGTCTGCCAATGCAAATTTAAGAGTAGCCTGAGTCCAATGTTATCAGAGCCATCTATTTGAACGATATGAAAAACACTTATCCAGCTAGCCCATCTAAACCAATTTGAACACGTCCTTCTGAAAGCTTAAATCTAAGTTGAAAAAGTCAATAATCAGCAAAATAGAACACATTTAACATATAGAGCTGCCACATACCTTAGCGTCAGATTTCCCAAAACTCCCGTTCACACACAATTCGCCATTCCTTTTAGCTATATTTATATTTTGTGCTGCGGCAAGGCCTTCTAATTACGCTTCTTATTAGCCTGACGCACTCTATGCTTCTTAACCGAGCGCCGCATACGACTAATCTTCACATGATCCAGCTTACCGGGATCAATCTTAATTAGGGTCTCTGTCTCAGCTGGCAATTGCACACTTTGTCTAAGAGTATTTAAATCAGGTAAGCCCAATTCAACCCAGCCACCTTGTGGCAAACGTTTTTGTAATTCTAAGGTGCCGTAACGCACTCTCATCAAGCGGCTTACTTGAACGCCTTGAGATTCCCATAAACGTCTGACCTCACGGTTTCTGCCTTCAGATAGACTCACGTTATACCAAGTATTTTGACTTTCTTCGTCACCGGGCTTTTTCACAATTTCAGTGAATTTGGCTTCACCGTCTTCTAGCTGCACACCTTTAGTGAGGCGTTTCAACATCATATCTTCTACTTCACCAAACACGCGTACTGAATACTCTCGCTCCACTTCGTGTTTAGGGTGCATAAGGCGGTTAGCCAGCTCGCCATCGTTGGTAAACAACAATAAACCACTGGTATTAATATCTAACCGGCCTACGGCAATCCAACGGCCATTTTTGATAGCAGGCAGCCGGTCAAATACGGTGGCACGACCTTCAGGATCTTTACGACTACACAGCTCTCCTTCAGGTTTGTTGTACATTAAGACTCGGCACACAGGGGCGTCATTGGAAGTGCTAAGGGGATTGCCATCCACACGTATCTTGTCAGAAGGTTCGACCCTGTCACCTAAGGTTGCCAGTTTGCCGTTGACTGAAATACGTGCTGCCTCTATCCATTTTTCCATTTCGCGGCGCGAACCTATTCCAGCGTTAGCTAGTACTTTTTGTAATTTGTCACTCATTAATGTAATTGCTCTGGTTCATCTGCGTTATTTGGCTCAATATTAGCTTCAATAGTAGACCCTTCTGCAGATTGTTGTGGGGAGTTATCTTCAATGAGCCTATTATTGGTCTCACTGGATAAGATATTAAGTTGATTGTCTGTGTCTACAGATCCCAAAAATTCATCACTACTAGGCAATTCACTCAAACTTTTCAAAGAAAAATAATCCAGAAAGGTTTTGGTAGTGGCATACAGAGAAGGTCTGCCGGGCACTTCTTTGTGCCCTATAATTTTTATCCAACCTCTTTCAATTAAGGTTTTCATAATTTGACTGCTAACTGACACGCCGCGCACATCTTCAATTTCACCGCGGGTAATAGGCTGTCTGTAGGCAATCAAAGAAAGGATTTCAAGCATCGCTCGTGAATACCGAGGCGCTTGTTCTTGCCACAGTTTACTTAACCAAGGGCTTAAACTGTCCATAGATTGAAAGCGATAACCCGAGGCGACCTCAACGAGTTGAATACCTCTTGCTTGGTATTCAAGTTTTAACTCTGCCAAGGTGTCTTTAAGCATGGTTTTACTGACAGCCAATCCGTCTAACACCGTTAACTGAATTTGCTCTTGGCTAAGGGGCTGGTCAGCTACAAAAATCGCAGCTTCGACTAATTGTTTCAGTTGAGCCCGAGAAATGTTAGCCATTAAGGCTGCACTCCTTGTGAATCTCCAAGGGGATCACCAAGGGAAACGCGAATATGAATGTTCGTGTAAGGCTGAGCTTGAACCAGTTCGATGAGACTTTCTTTGGCCAACTCTAAAATGGCTAAAAAGGTCACCACCACACCCGCCTTACCTTCGCTGGCTAGAAACAACTCGTCAAAACCGGTGAAATGTTCAGATGATATTTTCTGTAAAATCAAACTCATACGTTCACGAGTTGACAGTGTTTCTTTTTCAATATGATGATGTTCAAAGGCTTGTGCTCTTTGCATAGCGGATTGAAAACCTAGGACTATTTCTTGCAAGTTAACGCTGGGCAGAACACGAATGGGTGCTACAGAGTCAGAGGTTTGTGCTTGTGCTGGAAATACATCTCGCTCTTGGCGAGGAATATTATCGAGTTCATGGGCTGCATGTTTGATCAATTCATATTCTTTTAAGCGGCGGATCAGTTCAGCACGAGGATCGTCTTCATCTTCTTCGGCGTTAGGTCGTTTTGGCAGCAACATGCGAGATTTCACCTCGGCTAAAATAGCTGCCATCAATAAATATTCTGCCGCCAATTCTAATTTAATATCTTTCATCAGCTCGACATATTCCATGTATTGCTGGGTGATTTGATACACGGGCAAGTTAATAATATCGAATTTTTGTTTTCGAATTAAGTACAAAAGTAGGTCCAAAGGACCTTCAAAAGCCTCTAAAATCAACTCAAGGGCATCAGGAGGAATATACAAGTCTTCAGGTTTTTCTATTAACGCTTCGCCATTAATAAATGCCAGTGGCAACGGTTGCTGCACTGGTTCATTGGCTACTTTCAAGGCTGAAAAAGATGAATCATTGGAAGACATATAAATGCAGAGTCGCTCTAGATGAAAGGGCGAGTGTCGCCACTACCCTCTCTAACAATAATATTTTCATTCTCTGACATATCAATCACAGTGGTGGGTTGTTCCCCTAAAAAGCCACCATGAATAATCAAGCCCACTTGCTTTTCTAATTCATCTCGAATGTCATCAGGATTAGACTCTGCGACTAATGCACCGGGTAAAATAAGGGTACTGGACATCAATGGCTCACCGAGTTCTTCTAAAAGAGCCAAAGCAATTTTGTTGTCAGGCACTCTGATCCCAATCGTTCTGCGTTTGGGATTTTGTAATCTTTTAGGGACTTCTTTGGTAGCTTTGAGAATAAAAGTATAAGGGCCAGGGGTGTTATTTTTAATCATTCTAAACGAAGTGTTGTCCACCTTGGCATATTCAGACAGCTCAGACATATCACGACACATCAAAGTAAAGTTATGGTCTTTACCAATTTGTCTTACTCGGCAAACTTGCTCAAGCGCAGCCTTGTCATTCATATGACAACCTATGGAATAACCAGAGTCTGTGGGATACACCACCACAGCACCTTTATGAATTAACTCACAAGCTTGTTTGATCAAGCGAGCTTGAGGGTTCTCGGGGTGAATATAAAAAAACTGACTCATGGGTACGTTCCTATTCTACTATCACAGCAGTATTGCTTGTTAAGTGTTGTAAAGCTGGCTGACTATCTATTCAACAGCACGTGTTAACCAGCATGCCTTTAGCAGGACAAACTCCAGTCATGCCATATTGGCACAAGCTGTTCGGGAAGCGAAAGGTTTTTGCCTAATTCAGTCCAGCGATTAGGGTAATGAAAATCAGAACCACTGGAGGCTTGCAAATTGTGTTCAGCCGCAATATCAGCCAATAACTTTTTGCGTTCTGGAGTAAGATGAGAATGAATCACTTCCATCCCATCTCCACCAGCATCGGCGTATTCTTCAACCAAACGCTTTAACCATTTTGTGGTCATATCATAATGCCCAGGATGAGCTAAGACTGCCTTACCTCCCGCATCCTGGATCCACATAATAGCTTCTGCCATATCAATCCACTGGGGCTTAACGTGGGCTTTTTTGCCTTTACCTAGATATTTTTTAAATACCGCATCAAAGTCTTTCACTACTCTGCGTTCCACCAATACTCTAGCAAAGTGAGCACGAGTAATCTGCCCTTTTCCTGCCAGCGTTTTTGCCTGCTCAAACACATTGTCGATACCCACTTTAGCCAATTTATCAGACATCTGCTGTGCGCGACGATCACGTTCTTTGCTTTGTTGTTCTAAGCGAGCTAAAAACTGCGGATCATTATGATCAACATTTAAGCCCAAAATATGAATATCGAAGTTATGCCACGAAGTCGATATCTCCACACCAGACAATATTTGCAAAGAGCGCTTTTGTGCAGACTGATAATCCATTGCCTCTTGTATACCGTCAACTGTGTCATGGTCTGTAATCGCTAACACATTGACTTGCATGTTGTGCGCACGATCAATCAACTCTCTAGGAGAAAGGTGCCCATCAGAATAATGTGTATGGCTATGTAGGTCGATTTTCATTCAGTAATAACTTTCATTCATTGTTTTTATTTATGGTTAAGATTAATTTGTGTGTTGACAAAGCTATGCTTTTGCTTTCTTCTATACATTCAATTTGTAGTAATTAGGCTTTATTATACCGATACTCATCCGAATAACAGCCCAATAACTGATTTAAACTGATAACGAGTAAAATAATTCATGAAAAATATTCAAACACACAACATTTGGTGGTGGCACAACCTGAACTAACGGGCTGTGAGTGTTTGTGTTTTGCAAATAAATTTCAAAAAAAGCCCGTATAATACGGGTTTTTTTATGCCTGCTCTTCAAGATAAACAGCAATAGAGAACCAAAAAATGAGTTTAGCCCAGTTAACAGAGCAGTTTGGCAAAGTAGAAACACTATTAGTAGCAGCTGATTATGTAGCCGATCCTTTGCATGCTTATCAATACCTATGCCAAGGTCGTAGCAATAACTTATTATTAGAATCTGCTGAAATTGACAGTAAGGATAATCTCAAAAGTTTGTTATTGGTTGATGCCGCAATTAAATTAGAGTGTCATGGTCTGCGAGTATGTTGCAGTGCATTGTCTGACAATGGCCATGCTGTGTTGCCTATGTTTGATGAATATTGTCCAGTGGGCGTGACGCATGCATATGACCCTGAAAAGGGTGTAGTCACTCTAACCTTTCCAACGCCGGATGCAGAGCTTGATGAAGACAGTCGCTTGAAAGCCCCGGCTGTATTTGATGCCTTACGACTTATCATTAATAAAATCACCGCTATTCGTCAACACCCCCATGCAGTATTTTTAGGTGGCGCATTGGCCTATGATTTATTGGCCACTTTTGAAACACTCCCAAATGTTGAGGATAGTGCCAACAGCTGCCCAGATTTTGTGTTTTATCTAGCAGAAACATTGGTGATAATCGATCACCAAACAAAACAAAGCGAAATCATTGGCAGTGTGTTTAGCGGTAAAAATGTGGCAAGTAACTATTTCTCTGTGAGTCAACGATTAGAGCAAGTCAAACACAAATTAGGCACCATTAAACCCTTAATTGAGACGGTTAAAACACCTATCACTCACGATGATCTAATGGTGAATAAATCCGATCAAGAATACATAAACGATGTCATTGGACTAAAAGAAAACATCCTAGCGGGTGATATTTTCCAAGTAGTGCCTTCACGCACATTTAGCTTACCTTGTCCTCATCCTCACGATGCTTACCGCGCCTTAAAGCAACAAAATCCCAGCCCTTATATGTTTTTCTTACAGGACGACGACTTCTGTATGTTTGGCGCATCGCCTGAGTCAGCCTTGAAGTACACCAAACACACTAATCAAGTGGAAATTTACCCCATAGCCGGTACAAGACCCAGAGGTAAACGAGCAGACGGCAGCATCGACTTAGACTTAGACTCTCGCTTAGAACTTAACCTGCAAGAAGATCAAAAAGAGCGGGCAGAGCATATTATGTTGGTCGATTTAGCACGTAACGACGTAGCTAAAGTATGTGAGCCCGGCACTCGTTATGTCACAGACTTACTTAAAGTGGATCGCTACTCACATGTGATGCACTTAGTGTCTAGAGTTGTAGGGCAATTACGGGATGATTTAGACGCACTCAATGCCTATCAAGCCTGTATGAATATGGGCACATTGGTCGGCGCACCTAAAGTCAGTGCAGCCACATTAATCCGTCAAGTCGAAAAACAACGTCGAGGCAGTTATGGCGGAGCAGTAGGTTATATTAACAGCCAAGGAGATATGGATACTTGTATTGTTATACGCTCTGCATTTGTCAAAAATGATGTGGCTTATATTCAAGCCGGTGCAGGTGTTGTGTTTGACTCTGACCCGCAATCAGAAGCAGATGAAACCCGAGGTAAAGCACAAGCGGTAATAGGCGCTATTATTTCCAGTTCGCAAACACAAGGAGCAGTAAAGTGAGTTCACAATCCACTCAAATTAATCAACAAATTTGTGTCTTTTTGTTGGACAACTTTGACTCATTTACCTACAACTTAGTGGATGAACTGAGAACGCTAGGTCTTGAGCTAATCGTTTATCGCAATAGTGTTGCGGCCGATGTAATTTTACAAAAAATGCATGAAAAGGCACAGCACAATGATGAACATGGTCACACTAAACAAGTGATGCTGATGTTATCCCCCGGACCGGGTAATCCCTCTGAGGCAGGCTCAATGTTAACACTGTTAAACCTAGTGAAAGGCCAATTTCCGGTGTTGGGCATTTGTTTAGGTCATCAAGCGATTGTTGAGTCTTACGGTGGCAAAATTATCCGTGCCGATAAAGTAATGCATGGTAAATCCTCTTTGATTGAGCATAGCGCTGATAAAATGTTTGCTAACATGCCACAGCCATTACCGGTAGCTCGTTATCATTCATTAATGGCCAGCAATATACCTCAACAATTAACTGTATTAGCCAATTTTGCCAACATTCCTATGGCAGTGGCACATTTGGAAGATAAAATGTTAGGTTTTCAATTCCATCCAGAGTCTATTTTGACCTCTCATGGTAGCCAGCTGCTTTTGCAAAGTATTCAATTCTTAACCCAAGACAAGGTTTTGCCCCTATGAACCATATGCTCCACTCAATTCTTCAACAACTCTATCAAGGCCAAGACTTAAAGCAGGATGATGTCACCGAAATATTTTCACAAGTGGTGACAGGTCAGGTGGATGATATTGTTTTATCTTCTCTATTGACCGCATTAAAAATCAAAGGCGAACAACCAGAAGAAATAGCCGGTGCTGCCAATGCATTAATAGCTAATGCAGCTGTATTTCCCCGCCCAGATTATGAATTTGCAGATATAGTGGGCACAGGCGGTGATGGTCATAATACCATTAACATCTCATCTGCATCAGCCATTGTCGCGGCAAGCTGTGGTGTAAAAGTCGCCAAACATGGTAATCGGAGTGTCTCGAGTAAATCTGGCTCAGCTGATTTGTTCAAAGCATTCGATTTAGAATTAAGCATGTCACCAGACACCGCGCGTCAATGTCTCGACGTTTCAAACCTGTGCTTTTTGTTTGCGCCAAACTATCACTCGGGTATTCGCCATGCGATGCCAGTGCGCACCACATTAAAAACTCGCACCTTATTTAATTTACTGGGTCCCTTAGTGAATCCAGCTCGTCCTAGTCATATAATTATTGGCGTTTATGCGCCAGAATTGCTGTTACCCTTTGCAAAAACCTTGCAGTTATTAGGTTATCAAAAAGCCTTGGTGGTGCATGGCAGCGGATTAGATGAGTTTGCCTTACATGGCAATACCCAAGTAGTGGAAGTGAATGGCGACCAGTTAACACAAAGCAGTGTTTCTCCAACTGATTTTGGACTTGCACATTATCCGTTAGATGCCATTACAGGTGGCGAGCCAGAAGAAAATAAAATCCTCATTGAAAATGTGCTTTTAGGCAAAGGCCAAGCAGCCCATCAAGCTGCGGTGGCGATGAATACAGCGGCTTTATTAAAACTATGTGGCAAGGTTCAAACCTATGCGCAAGGGGCTGAAATGGCAATTAATGCTATGCAGCAGCAACGTCCGTTAGCCACGATTAAATTGTCGGCTTCCATCAGCCAAAATCTATAAAGGACAAAGTGACTAAAAATGGCCAATGTATTAGAAAAGATCGTCCTAGACAAAAAACAAGAAATCACACAACGCAAAATTGATTTACCGTTAGCAAGTTTTATTGATGATTTAACACTCTCAGACAGAAGTTTTTATGATGCATTGGCGCAGCCCAATGCTGCCTTTATATTAGAATGTAAAAAGGCGTCACCGTCTAAAGGGCTAATTCGTGAAAACTTTGACTTAGATGAAATCATCCAAGCTTACAGTCCTTTTGCTGCCTGTATATCGGTATTAACGGATGAGAAATATTTTCAAGGTAAGTTCGAGTATCTAGAATATATTCGAAGTCGGATGACACAGCCTGTTATTAATAAAGACTTTTTTGTTGAACCTTATCAAATCTATTTAGCCCGCTACCATAAAGCTGATGCGGTGCTACTGATGTTGTCGGTATTAGATGACACACAATATACAGCACTAGCAACACTTGCCGAGCAATACCAACTCGACGTATTAACCGAAGTCAGTAACGAACAAGAGGTACTCAGAGCCTGTGCGTTGAAAGCCAAAATCATCGGCATTAATAACCGCGACTTGCGAGATCTGAGTACCGATCTCGCCACGACTGAGCGTTTGGTGCCTCTGATTAATCAACATGCTGAACATGAACATGTGATCATCTCTGAATCCGGTATTTATACCCATCAAGATGTGCGCAGATTAGCACCACTTGTTAATGCATTTTTGGTAGGTAGTTCATTAATGGGTGAAAAGGATATCGAATTAGCAGCAAAACAATTGGTGTACGGAAAAGTAAAAGTTTGTGGCACAACGAGTTTAAGCGGTGCCAAGCTAGTTAAGGACAGCCCAGCTAGTTTTGCGGGTCTGATATTTACCGAAAAATCCAAACGTTTTGTGACCTTAGAGCAAGCCAAACAAATCACTTATGCCGTGCCATTTCAATATGTAGGTGTTTTTGTTGACGCTCCTATTGAACTGGTGGTGAAATACGCACAAGCTTTGGAATTATCGGCTGTTCAGTTGCATGGTCAAGAGCAGCAAACTTACATCAACAGTTTACGTAATAAACTGCCTACCCATTGTCAAATTTGGTTAGCTAAAGGCGTCAAAGATACCTTGCCTACTTTAGATGAGATTGGCGTTGACTTGTTTTTATTAGATTGCCAAGTCGGTGAACAATCAGGTGGCACAGGCCAGGCTTTTAGTTGGCAACTGTTAGATGAGATAACCGACAAGTCCAACATTGTTCTTGCCGGCGGCATCACCCCAAGCAATGTTAAACAAGCGGCTAATTTACAGGTCGGAATGCTTGACTTAAATTCTGGTGTAGAGAGCGCACCAGGTATTAAGCAGCAAGATAAAATTAATCAGGCTTTTAACCAGCTTAGAGAGTATTAACAGCAGCTGCGAGTTAACGTTAGCGAGCAAAAAACAGTTTTAAAGTGAGAAAAAGATGAATCATTTAGACAGTAAATTTGGTGACTATGGCGGTATGTACGTACCCGAGCTGCTGATCCCTGCACTCGACCAACTCGAGCAAGTTTTTATCGATGCCCAGAAGGATCCAGAATTCCAGGCTGAATTTATGGGTTTATTAAAGGATTATGCGGGTCGCCCCACAGCCATGACATTGACGAGAAACTTAGTCAATAATCCCAAAGTAAAGCTTTACCTCAAACGTGAAGACTTATTACACGGTGGTGCTCACAAAACCAATCAAGTATTAGGCCAAGCACTGTTAACCAAGCGAATGGGGAAAACTGAAGTCATCGCCGAAACAGGTGCAGGGCAACATGGGGTCGCCACAGCATTAGCTTGTGCATTAATGGGTTTAAAAGCACGTATTTATATGGGTGCCAAAGACATGGAGCGCCAAGCACCCAATGTATTTAGAATGCGCTTAATGGGCGCAAAAGTAATCCCAGTTAATTCAGGCTCTGGCACATTAAAAGATGCGGTTAACGAAGCCATGCGCGACTGGTCTGCTAACTATGACACAGCTCATTATTTACTAGGCACAGCGGCAGGCCCTCATCCGTTCCCAACGATTGTCCGTGAATTTCATCGCATGATTGGTGAAGAAACCCGCGCACAAATTATGGCTAAAGAAGGGCGTTTACCGGATGCACTTGTTGCTTGTGTCGGCGGCGGTTCAAACGCGATAGGTATGTTTGCTGATTTTATTGATGAGCCTAGCGTACGATTAATTGGTGTTGAGCCGGCTGGTAAAGGGGTACATACCAAAGAACATGGCGCAGCTATTGGTAAAGGCACTACAGGTGTTTTACACGGCGCATATAGTTATATCATGCAAGACAACGACGGTCAGATTGAAGAATCGTATTCAGTATCTGCCGGACTCGACTACCCCGCTGTTGGGCCTCAACATGCTCATTTGTATGATATTGGTCGTGCCGAGTATGTGTCTGTCACCGACGACGAAGCACTCAATGCCTTTAAGCTTCTGTCTCAAAAGGAGGGCATTATTCCAGCACTTGAGTCTGCGCACGCGATTGCACACGCGCTTAACATGGCGGATGAAGCAGAAGATGGCACCATTATTGTGGTAAACCTATCAGGACGTGGAGACAAAGATTTAGAGCATGTCCGTAGCATCATAGGAGATCAAGACCATGACTAATTCCGTTGACCGTTACGCGAATATGTTCAAACATCTTAACAACAAACAAGAAGGCGCATTTGTCCCCTTTGTCATGGTAGGCGACCCCGACATTCACACCTCAGTGAATATCATCAAAGCGTTGGTTGAAGGAGGTGCAGACGCATTAGAGTTAGGATTTCCTTATTCTGACCCTATTGCTGATGGCCCTACTATTCAAAAAGCCAGTATTCGCGCTCTATCGAATAAAATCAAAACGGATGACTGTTTTGAAATCATTCGCCAAGTGCGTGAAGCTTATGCCGATATACCTATTGGTTTATTGCTGTATAGCAACCTTGTGCTTAAACGTGGTATCAAAAAATTCTACCAAGACGCAGCTAAAGCGGGGGTCGATTCAATTCTGATAGCAGATGTACCACTTCGTGAAGCCGACCGTTTTATTGCCATTGCAGAGCAAACAGGTATTAAACAAATTTTAATCGCACCTCCCAATGCCAGTGATGAAACCTTTGCAGAAATTGGTAAAAAATCCCAAGGTTATACTTATTTACTGGGTCGAGCTGGCGTAACAGGAACCGAGACAGCAGTGACTATCCCTGCCAGTGAATTAATCGACAAACTGACACAATATAAAGTGGCTCCACCATTACTTGGATTTGGTATATCTACGCCTCTACAGGTGGCAGATGCGATTCAATCGGGTGCGGCAGGTGCTATTTCTGGCTCAGCAACAGTGAATATTATTGCTGAAAATCTAAGCCAACCAGATGTCATGCTAGAAAAACTTAAACACTTTGTGAAACAAATGAAAGCTGCAACTCACAAGTAGCCATTTATATTTTTTATAATTTAAAGGATGTCACTATGTGGTATGTCATTTATTCAGAAGATGTTGAAAACAGCCTAGCTCTTCGCAAACAAACAAGAGCGGCACATTTAGAACGTATTCAACTATTGGTCGATCAAGGTCGAGTACTGGTAGCCGGTCCCTGTCCCGCTATTGACAGTGAAGATCCCGGTGAAGCTGGCTTTACTGGCTCATTAGTGATTGCTGAATTTAGTAGTTTGGAAGAAGCTCAAAAATGGGCAGACACCGACCCTTACGCACTAGCCGGGGTGTATCGAAAGGTAAGTGTGAAACCTTATAAAAAAGTACTACCTTAAATAGTTAACGAGACTTCAATGAGTTACACACCTAACATTGAATCACTTATGCCTGCCATCGATTTAAGCGCGATGCGCGCTCAAGGTGCTGGTGGGCAAAATGTGAATAAAGTCTCTAGTGCCATTCATCTAAGGTTTGATATTCGCGTGGCGGCTATACCTGAATATGTAAAACAAACGCTGCTTTTAGGCAAAGATAAACGGATCACCCAAGAAGGAATATTGATAATAAAAGCCCAAAGCTATCGCACTCAAGAAATGAACAAACAGGATGCGATAGACAGATTGACTGAAGTACTCGTGGAAGCGGGTAAACTGCAAAAAGCCCGCCGAGCAACCAAACCCAGCAGAAACGCTCAAAAAAAACGGGTTGATAGTAAAGTGAAATCTGGTAGGACAAAAGTGTTGAGAAAAAAAGTTGATTTTTAAAATAATTAACTCGAATAAGTGGCATTCCCCTCAGTGTTTATACCTGATTACACATACCAAAGAATAATCAGCATAACATCGCCCCCTTTATTTAAATTTGTTAACATTTTTAAGAAAGTTTAACTAAACCCCACTCATATTTTGAGTGTTTGTTCATTTAAATTCAATTCAGCTAAAATTCAGGCCTAACTGATTAATCTTGTCACTACTTTGAACAGGAGTCGTTACATGAAATTATTAATAACAAGCGCGCTACTATTTTTAGCTACTTCTCCTTTAGTGCAAGCTAAGCATGACCGAAGGTATCAAAGTAATCATGAACATAACCGTGGTGAACTTAAAGCCAAAGTCATTACTTTTAATCCCTACAAGTATGTGACAGTAACCCAACCACAAATATATTGCGCACCTGCCCAGATACGTTCAACCTGTCGTCGGTCTCATGATAGTCGGCCCCATGATAGTCGGCGCCATTATAAAAGTTCAGCCATATTCGGAGGGGTTTTAGGTGGTGTGATTGGCCATGCCGCTAGCGACAAAAATCACAAAGGTCTAGGTGCGATATTAGGCGCGATGATTGGAAGTTCTTTAGTGCATAACATTGGGTATGTTAATAACAATCACTCACATAATATCCCAGTTAAACGAGATAACTGTGTGATTACACCTCGCAAGGCCAATGAAATTAGGGTGCTAGAGGGGTATAAAGTGACATGTCGTACTCAAGAAAAAATTTACCAGACCTTTAGGCAAAATAAATCCCAAAAGTATATTCGTATTGATTACTAGGTAAAAAACATGTTTAACCCATCACCAAATATAATGATAAGTATAGCAATTACTTTTAAGTCAATTCATGATTGGGGTAAACTAGGTTTTGAACAACAACGAACAAGAGCAGAGTTTTGAAGCAGAATCCTTACATTAGATTTTTAATTGTTTGTTTAACAGCAATATCGTTAAGTTGCATAACGGTTTATGCTCAAGACTCTAAAATTGCGCCAAAAACAAAATCTGAAGCCGCAAAAAAAGCACAACAAAAAGTAAGCGGCAGAGTGTTAAAAGTTGATCAAAGTAAAAATAAATATCGAGTCAAAGTGCTGCAAAAATCTGGACGGGTTGTATCTGTTGATGTTGACAAGAAATCAGGAAAAGTGAGTAAAAAAAAGAAAAGGGATTAGATAATCTTTCGTCATATTGGAATAAAATCGTCTCCATAAAATAAAGGAAAAATAGGCTCCCAATGCGCATATTAATAGTAGAAGACGATAGCCGTTTACTAACCCAGCTTGACATATTGCTGCAAAAAAATGGGTATAGCGTGGACTTGGCAGATGACGGTGCAAAAGCGTTGTTTTTGTTACAAGAACATACCTATGACTTAGCCATTATTGATATAGGACTGCCTGTGATCGATGGATTTGAAGTGATCCAAAAAGCCCGTAAAAATGATGTAAGTTGCCCAATTTTAATTCTGACTGCTCGGGATAGATGGCAAGAAAAAGTAGAAGGGTTAGATGCAGGAGCAGATGATTATCTGACCAAACCTTTTCATAACGAAGAATTGTTGGCGCGAATTAATGCACTCATTCGCCGCGCTGCAGGAAAAGCACACCCTACAATCGAAAAAGGCCCTATCAGCCTCGATACACTGAGTGAGGAAGTAACAGTAAACGGCCAATACATTGAACTGACCGCATACGAATACAAAGTATTAGAATATCTGTTACTTACCCCTCAAAAGGTGATTTCAAAAACCGAATTAACCGAACATATCTATGATCAAGACTTCGACCTAGACAGTAATGTAATTGAAGTATTTGTAGGACGCCTTCGTAAAAAAATTGACCCTGATGGCAGTATCAATCCTATTGAAACACTCCGTGGCCGTGGATATCGCATCAATCGTGAGCTCTAACGTAATTAGAAACCCCAGTGCATAATCTATCCCTTAGATTAAGGAGTTTTGCTGCCGCGGTGCTCGCGTTGCTAATTTTCATTCCTCTTACAGCGGTAACCTTAGAACAAGCTTTCAACGGCAGTTTGAGCCAATCAATGTTGCAACAGCTGCGAGTGCAAAGCTTAACCTTAATCTCTGAATTTGAATTAGA